>Ga0180438_10002270_pt1 | contig 31962 bp, 22 predicted proteins | sample SS_ome_12_FD_132455 | JGI IMG/M metagenome (GOLD analysis project Ga0180438, IMG submission 132455) | Hypersaline lake sediment archaeal communities from the Salton Sea, California, USA - SS_3_D_2 metaG | ecosystem: Environmental > Aquatic > Non-marine Saline and Alkaline > Hypersaline >... | reverse complement strand
CGAGGAATGGGCGTAGCCGTCATAACCAGGCAGTGTGGTGTAGTTGCTTTGCGCAATCCGGCGCGCTGGTGAACACCGAACTTATGCTGTTCATCGATAATGCTAAGTGCGAGTGATTTGAATTCCACGTCGCGTTGCAGTAGTGCGACGGTCCCGACGACAATATCTATATCGCCTTGTTTTATCTTTTTGAGAGCCGATTTTCTCTTCTGCCCGCTCAGACCGCCGGTAATAAGCAGACGCTTTACATTACTTTTCCTGAGATATCGCTCAATACTGATAAAATGCTGGTTTGCAAGAACCTCGGTAGGGGCCATTATGGCCGCCTGCTGTTTGTTTGCCACCGCAACAAGTGCGGCATATAAGGCAACCACCGTTTTGCCGGAACCAACATCGCCCTGAAGGAGTCTGTTCATCGGTGTGGTTTTTTTCATATCACTGGTTATCTCAGCTATTACCTTTTCCTGGTCGGGCGTGAGCAGAAAGGGGAATCGGCGGCGAATACGGCGGTCTATCTGCTCGGAACAACTCAGGGCGGGTGCAGCGGCGTTGTGCCGGGCGTGATAGCGTTTTACGGCCAGCCCCAGCTGCATAACAAAGAGCTCATCATACTTGAGCCGGCGCTTCGCCATATTTAACTGTGAATTGTTTTCAGGATTATGAATGGATGCAAAGGCTTCTTTCCTGGTTACAAGCTCTCTCTGGCGGCGGAAGTCCGCCGCATAAAACTCCTCGATGAGACAATCGAGCTGGCTGACAAGTCCCCTGATAAGTTTTTTTATCCAGTTGCTGGATACTTTACCGCTGGCAGGGTAGATACCGCCGCTGAAGTACGCTGTGGGGTCGAGACTCTCCTGTTTTACTACGGTAAATTTTGGGTTTGTCAGTTGTATCTGGTGCTTGTAGATGGATACTTTGCCGGTAGCTGTGATAGTCATACCGGGCTCGAGCTGATTTTGCAGGTAGCTGCCGTGAAACCAGATAATCCGGCAGATGCCCGTATCGTCGGCGACCATAGCTTCGAAAATGGGTGTGCGCCGGTACGGCTGGTAGTCAGTTGATTCGATAAGCGCAACGATGGTGGCCTGCCGACCGGGCTTAAGATGGCCAACATTTGTCGGCGGCGGCGCAAAAATCCAGTCGCGCGGGTAGTATTCGAGAATATCGCGAACGCTCTGAATGCCGAGCTGACTTAATAAAAAGGCCTTTTTCGGCCCCACACCTTTGAGGTAGCGGACGGGAGTGCTGAGAGTAACTTTGCTTTCCGTTTTATGCAGCATATTTTTTGAATTACAACGATTTTCACTAAGTTTTTTTACTCCTGTATTCTAAAGGATTGTTGCCGATTGTTGAAGGTGCATTTGCCGATAGGCAGCACAAAGGCAAAAATTTATGGTATCCCGCACGGTAATGTAGTATCGTTAGCGCCAAAATAAACAGTTGGGAGCAAGTTATGACAGAAGAGCCGGAATCGAGGCGTTATCTCATAGATGTTGATTCGGCATCGACGCCACAGCTTTTTTGTGATTGCCTGGTGATTGGGTCAGGCATAGCCGGACTCAGGGCAGCCATAGAGGCATCAGAGAAATGCAGAGTGATACTTGTCTGCAAGGGCAATCTGACTGAGAGCAACACCCAGAATGCACAGGGCGGAATTGCATCAGTACTCGATAAGACAGATAATTTCGAGTCACATATCGCCGACACACTAAAGGCAGGTTGCGGCCTGAATGATAAACATATTGTCGAATCAGTGGTCCGAAAAGCACCGCAGCTCATCGAGCAGTTGATTGAATGGGGAACGCAATTCGACACCGAGGCGGGCCGACTGGCTGCCACACTGGAGGGAGGGCACAGCAGACCACGCGTACTGCACGCACACGGAGACGAAACCGGTAGAATCCTCTCGGAAACGCTGATTAATAAAGTTCGCTCGATTAGTAATATCAGGGTAATGGAAAGCTTTTTTGTGATAGACCTATTGACCGATGACCAGAACCGATGCACAGGCGTAATTGGACGTTCGGGGAAGGGGTACCGGATTATATGGTCGGCAAATACGATACTGGCATCAGGCGGAGCAGGCCGGCTGTATCGCGAGACGACCAATCCGAGCATTGCCACCGGTGACGGCCTGGCGATGGCTTATCGAGCGGGTGCTGTTCTGCAGGATTTGGAGTTTATGCAGTTTCACCCGACGACACTTTACGTAGCCGGCGCCTCGCGAGCGCTGATTACCGAGGCGCTTCGCGGCGAGGGAGCAAGGCTCGTTGACGGCAGAGGACAGCCGTTTATGGATAACTATCATCCGGATGCTGAGCTGGCACCAAGGGACATAGTAAGCCGTGCCATACTGACGCAAATGCTAACAAGCGGAGCCACACATGTATATCTGGACGCCCGCAGCCTTAATAAAAGCTATTTCTCAAAACGGTTTCCAATGATTAACGAGCTGTGTGAAAGTTTTGATATTGATGTGAGCCGCCAGCTTATACCGGTTCGCCCAAGTGCCCACTATATGATTGGAGGAGTAAAAACCGGCGAAAAGACCGAAACTTCAATTGAGGGGCTTTACGCATGCGGAGAAGTTGCGGCAACCGGACTGCACGGCGCCAACAGGCTCGGAAGCAATTCGCTCCTCGAAGCCCTGGCCTTCGGCCAGATAGCAGGACAAATCGCCTTGCAAACGATTAAAAATACCGAAAAGCAGTTTATAAACTACAAAATCGAACCGTCCGGCAGGTCGAGGCTCGATACTGCAGACGTCCGAAATTCACTACGGGCCATTATGTGGCGAAACGTCGGGATAACGAGATGGGAAAAACCTCTGGAGGAAGCACAGCAGATTATCCGCTTTTGGCAAAGATATGTGATGGATAAGACCTTTGACTCACAGAATGGCTGGGAGTGTCAGAATATGCTGACCCTTTGCCTGCTGATGGGCCGGGCGGCACAGCAGAGACAGGAAAGCCGAGGCGTTCACTACAGACGGGATTTCCCAGACACAGATGACGTGAACTTCCGGAAACATATCGAGATACACCGCCAGGACAAAAGAAAACTATGAAATATTTTCAGTAATTTTGTTGAGAGTCGGGGGTGGTGATTTCAGTGGATAACGAGTATAATGCTATGTTGTATAAAAGTTCATAAATGACAAAAGAGCAGGTCGGGCGGCCGCCCCGTACCTGTCAGGCCACTTGGTTGAACAAATTATTTGCAAAATAAATCTCTTAAAAATTGGCAAATGAGGAGGGTCGTCAGGTGGTCTGACAGGTGCGGGGAGGAAAGTCCGAGCAGGAAAGGGCACAGCGGTGGGTAACGCCCACCCGGGGAGACCCGAGGGAAAGTGCCGCAGAAAACAGACGGCCTATGTCGCAAAATACTTTGCGGCAGGCAAAGGTGAAATGGCGTGGTAAGAGCACACCGCGGAGTTGGTGACAGCTCCGGCAATGCAAACCCCGCTGCCTGCAAGACCAAGAAGCCGATAATACCCGGCCCGGGTGTCGGTGCACTGCACCGAATCGGCGGGTAGGTCGCATGTCCCATTCAGGGACGGAACCGGCTGGCAACAGTCGGCCAAGTTAAATGACCGCCGCCTCTTAACTGCTTTCATTGCAGTCTCGAGGAACAAAACTCGGCTTACAGACCTGCTCTTTTGCTGTTATAGTGCTGTTTTAACTTTTTTCAGGGAGTTTAAGCTGTGCAACAGGCGATTACCAAAGCATCGGCGCTAATCGAAGCGATGGACTATATACGCCGCTTCCGAAACCGTATCGTGGTGGTCAAGCTCGGTGGAAGCGTACTGGATGACACCGATTTGCAGAGAAAGCTGATGACCGACGTTGCCTTTATGGCTACCGTCGGAATCCAGCCGGTCATTGTGCACGGCGGCGGAAAACATATTACAAACACAATGGAAAAAACCGGGCTGGAACCTGTCTGGGTACAGGGAAGACGATATACAGATGAACGAACACTGGCAATAGCAGAGCAGACACTGGTAAATGACATTAACGCTGCAATCTGCCGGATACTAAAAGAGTTGAACTGCGTCACAACAGGGCTGCACACTCTTGCAAGCTGTGTCTTATTCGCCGAGAAACTCCGGCTCAAAGCTGAAGGCGGCCGAAAAATCGACCTCGGGCTTGTCGGGAAAATCCAACACGTCAACGCACATCTGCTCAAAACCCTCTGCCAGGCGGGTACTATACCGGTCATAGCGCCGCTGGCACAGGACGCCACCGGCGGCAAGCTGAATGTCAACGCCGACAGTGCCGCCGGCAACGTAGCGGCAAGTCTGAAAGCAGAAAAACTTGTAATGGTAACCGACACACACGGTATACTGGCAGATATAAATGACCCGGAAAGCCGACTCAGCAGTATAAATGAAGCAAAAATAAACGAGATGGTCAACGACGGCATTATAACCGGACCTATGCTGCCGAAAATAGAGGCCTGTCTCACCGCTCTGGATGCAGGTGTAAAAAAGGCACATATTATAGACGGACGCATTGAGCATTCACTACTGCTCGAAATTTATACCGAGGCTGGAATTGGCACACAGATTGTAAGATAGAAAATGAAAATTTAAGGAGAAAGATTCAGTTATGACTGCAACACAACAGACGATTGATTTATTCGACAAGTATGTGATTGGTAATTACACACGGCTGCCGCGGGTGATTGTCAAAGGCCAGGGATGTTATTTCTGGGACGCAGACGGAAATAAAATTCTCGATATGTTTCCAGGCTCGGGAGTCAGTGCGATAGGACATTGTCATCAGCGGGTGGTAGAGGCCTTGCGCAAACAGGCAGGCCAACTCATTCATATGGACAATACGTTTTATTGCGACCCTCAGGGCAAGCTCGCCGGGCTTTTGAGCACGCGGGCGTTCGGCGGCAAATGTTTCTTCTGCAACAGCGGTGCGGAGGCCAACGAAGCGGCTTTGAAACTTGCCAGACTTCATACACCGCAGAAAAAATACAAATTTATCACCGCGGAGGGAAGTTTCCACGGACGCACCTTCGCCACTCTGACCGCAACCGCCCAGCCGAAATACCACAAAGGTATTATGCCGCTGCTGCCTGGCTTCATCTACGTACCGTTTAACGACACACAAAGCCTCGAGGCGGCGATGAGTGATGAGGTCGCCGCAGTAATGCTCGAACCTATCCAGGGCGAAGGCGGTATCAACGTCGCTGACGAAAAATATCTGCAGCACGCAAGGCACTTGTGTGATGAAAACAAAGCACTTTTGATTTTTGACGAGGTTCAGACAGGCATAGGAAGAACGGGCAAATGGTTCGCCTATCAGCACAGCGATGTTGTCCCTGATATTATCACTATGGCCAAATCGCTCGGCGGAGGAACCGCCATTGGTGCAATGATGGCCAAAAACGAGGTAGCCGGCTCGCTGACTCCGGGAACGCATGCCTCTACCTTCGGTGGCAATTCACTCGCCTGCGCCGCCGCAATTGCCGTTATCGAGGCAATCGACGAGGAAAATCTGCTCGAAAACGCCGCTGAGATTGGCGAATACGCCCGGCAAAAGCTGACGGAACTCACCGGAAAACATTCGGTTATAAAAAATGTCCGGGGAATTGGACTTATGACTGGCATCCAACTGAGTGTCAATGGAGCTGACATTGTAAGTAAGGCTCTGGAGGCGGGACTTAGAATTAACTGCACAAATGAAACGGTCTTGCGATTTATGCCGCCTATGATTGCTACCAAAAACCAAATCGCTGAGGCGGTTGAAATACTGGATGGTGTTTTGACGGAGATGCAAAAATGAAAGACTTTCTTAGCATAGAGACCTACCCGAAGGAAATACTTAGAGAGCTTTTGCGAATAGCAGCCAGGCTCAAAAGACTCTACGGCGCAGGTGTTAATGATTTATGCCTCGTGGGAAAAACAATTGTGATGCTCTTTGAAAAGCCGAGCCTGCGAACGCGAGCCAGCTTCGAAGTAGCTATGGTTAATCTCGGCGGCGGTGCGATTTATGTAAAGCCACACGATATCGGCGGCATTGGAAAACGCGAGCCTGTCAAGGATATAGCCAGGGTGCTCAGCCGATATACTGACGCAATAGTCGCCAGAACCTTCAGCCATCGGACAATTGAAGAGCTTGCGGAAAACTCCGACATACCGGTTATAAACGCGCTCAGCGACAGATTCCACCCCTGCCAGGTGATGGGCGATATGCTTACCATTAAGGAAAATACTGACGTAACAGAGGGCACGAACGTAGCCTTTATCGGTGACGGAAATAATGTCGCAAGGTCGTTGGCAATTGCCTGCGCGAGATTCGGAATGAAATTTGTCATCGCTTCTCCGAAAGGCTACGATTTGGATACTCAATCTATCGACAAAGCCAATGAAATAGCCGCCGGCTCGGCACGCCGTCTCCATGACCCTGTTGAGGCCGTCTCTGAAGCCGACTTTATCTATACCGATACATGGGTCAGTATGGGGCAGGAGGATGAGAAGGATACCAGACTGGAAGATTTCAAAGGATTTCAGCTCAACAATCAACTGCTGAAGTCAGCCCCTGAGAACGTGAAGATTATGCACTGCCTGCCTGCAAAACGCGGACTTGAAATAACCGACGAGGTACTCGAATCGGGGAACTCCATTATATTCGAGCAGGCAGAAAACAGACTCCACTTCCAGCGAGCTTTACTAAAAAAACTAATCAGCTGAAAATGACTCACCGGCTCTTCGACAAAATCTTGGGCTTCCACTTAAAGCAGAATCCGCCTTCGGCGGATTCGCCTGTTCTGCTGCTCGCCTGCGCCGGTGTCAAACCCGCGTACTGACGCTGCCGCGTCAGGCGTGTTCTCATCCCACCCTAACGGAGAGGGCGGGATTCGAACCCGCGGTACCCGAAAAGGGCACACCGGTTTTCGAAACCGGCTCGATAAACCGCTCCGACACCTCTCCAAGTTATTATTTACAGCTACTTACGTATGTTTTTGTGGAAACTTTTTCTTTGCCTACTACAACCATTTGACGAATTATAGCAGATTTTTTGAGCTTATCAAAAATGAAAAAGTACGAAATCAGTGAGATATTGAGGGTTATGTGTATGTCGCTGGTCTAATAGACCAGTGTATTAAATGATGCTGAATATTCACGATGTTTGAATTTGCCAATTCTCGTAGGTTATATCCAAATATTTAAAATGTCTGTCATTGTTTGTTACAAGAATTGCATTCTGTTTACGAACTTGCGCAGCAATCAGAACATCTTTATCAAGTCCGTGACCTGTTGGTGTTCCATTCTTTCTACAATCTGCCCATAATCGAGCGCCTGCATCCCAAGTTTCTGAATCAAATTCACACCATTCTGATTCTTCCACAAGCACTTCAAGGGCACTCAATTGCTTCTGTGCATCCTTATGATAAAGTCCTCTTGCTACCTCATAAAAAACTATCGGACATACCAGAATTCGAGCGTTTGCTCTGAGGACATTTTGAAATTTTTGAATTATAGAAAGGTCTGCCTTGTTTTTTCTGCGCAAGATGCACGTAACTATGTCGCTGTCTAATAGGTATTTCACCATACTATAAATCAGATCGTAAACCTGTTCTTTTCGATATCTTCACAAAATTCATTCCAGAAGTCATCACCAAGATCATCCGGTTCAGCCATCCATTGCTCAAGAAATTTAATCAATCTGAGATTCTTTTGGCTTGTCTTGTGTTCTATGATATAAAGATGTAAAGATTGCATTAATTTAGTAATATCTTCTTCTTTTATGGATTCATAGACTGCTATCCAATGGTTATTGAAAGACTCTTCTTCTTGCGACTTAGCACCTGTCTCCCACATAACTGGAGTATGAACGATTTGGTCGTCTATTATTGTTGCGGTTGTCACGAAATCTTTTCCTCAAAAATTTTTCGAAACTGAGACAAAAACAGCTCGTAAATTTTACCGTAATCCTCGGTAATTTTCTTAATATTGCTATGTTCTTGGTCAAGATTTATTTCATAGTTGAAATTCACTTTAACAGTGTTTGGTTCTCCGGTCATAGATACATTCATCGTTGTGCTTGATTCTCCAGACTGGGTCATAGTTCGAAGCGTCCAGTTTTTTACAGTTTCAGACTCACTGCTAATGCTAAACGCTACTTCAAGTCCAATTTCATCCGTATCAAGTACCCTGCGAAAATGTTGACGGTCTTTTAATAACTTTTGTTCAATGTTACCTGATTTTGTTTTTTGGATTTCTATATCATAGTTAAAATTTGCTCCACATTTTGTAATAGGGGTGTACGATAATTTATCCAAATAAATACCTAGGTAATTCGGTAACTTACTCTGTTTGGGATTTTCACAATTCTTTTCGGTTATCTGTAATCGGCCAAGGTCAGCAAAGAAAGAAATGCCGTCATACTCAAGCGAAGCTACTACCGGCATAGGGGGATTTTCCTTAATTGGTTTGTTTCCTAAGGTAAATCCACATTCTGTAACCAAAAAATTATGAGTCAAAATGCTCGGGTTGAAGTTACCAAGAACAACCAAATTTATATAATTATTTATCATTTTGTGTAGTTTCCCTTCAATCAATAATTGCTGATAATAACATTATACTCTACATCGTCAAGAACAATTGCGTTCGTTAGTAATTCGTAGATTTTTCAAAATAACAAAACTACAGCCAAAAACTGCAAAATCAAAAGTATTCTTTATCCGCCTTCTCTGCTTTTCCCGGCTCAGGTCGAGTGTCCTTATATCTCTTCTGAAGACGGTACAGCCTGTCTTTAAGTCTCCTGGTTAACTTCTTGTATTGCGACCTGCCGTACAAATTCTCCATCTCCCGTGGGTCGTTCTTCAAGTCATAAAGCTCCCATTCGTCCATCGTGTGATAGAAATGGATAAGCTTATACCTCTCCGTCCGTATCCCGTAATGAGGCTCCACGTTATGCCACTTAGGGTACTCATAATATCGATAATATATCGCTTCACGCCATTCGGCTGTACTTTTGCCCGCGAGAATTTTCCTGAAGCTTTCCCCCTGCATATCACCCGGTACATCCAGCCCTGCAATATCCAGAAAAGTCGGCGCAAAATCGATATTGGCGACGAGTTTCTTGCTTACCGAATCAGCTTGCGCAAGGCCGGGAAACCTTATAATCAAAGGCATCCTCAATGCCTCTTCGTACATAAACCGCTTGTCATAAAAACCGTGCTCGCCGAGGAAAAATCCCTGGTCGGACGTATAAACCACCACCGTATTATCCGCCAGACCGCTGTCTTGAAGGTATTCCATCAGCCTGCCGATGTTGTCGTCCACCGACGCAACGCACCCAAGATACCTCTTGATATACGCCTGATACTTCCAGCGTACCAGCTCTTTCCCTTTTAGCCCTTCCGGTGCTTCTTTACCGAGGTCTTCCTTGCCGCCCCGGAAATTCCTCGCTATCGTAAGGGCAGCGTTCTTAGGCGCATTGCTCCTGCCCTCATAATCATCGAATAGATTATCCGGCTCGACAATATGCACATCGTCGTACATCTTGCGGTGTTTCTCATCGTTCACCCAGTGCCGGTGCGGCGCCTTATGGTGACACATCAGAAAGAACGGCTTTTCTTTATCTCTTCCGCTCAACCACTTGATACTCTCATCCGTAATTACATCCGTCGTATAACCCTTCTCCTCTATAAGCTTGGGCCAGCTCCCCTTCACTTTGAACTGCGGGTCAAAATATCTGCCCTGGCGATGGAGCACCTTGTAATAATCAAAGCCGGTCGGCTCGCTAAGCAGATGCCATTTGCCGATAATCGCAGTCTCGTAACCACCACTGTGCAAAAGCTTGCTTACCGTCTGCTGGCTCCCGTCGAACCCTACATTTTCATTGGTCATAAAGCCGTGAAGATGGGAGTACTTGCCCGTCAGTATCGTTGCCCTGCTCGGCCCGCATATCGAGTTCGTGCAAAAACAATTCTTAAAAAGCATCCCTTCAGAGGCAAGACGGTCAAGGTTAGGCGTCTTATTAATCCTGCTGCCGTAACAGCTCATTGCCGCCGCAGCGTGGTCGTCGGTCATTATGAAAAGTATATTAGGCCTTTTCTTCCTCTTGTTTCCTACTGCCACCTGACTCTGGCATCCAAACAACGAAAGACCTGCAAGGCCGATACCGACATTTTTCAAAAAGCTGCGACGATTTAACCGACCGTTTCTAAAATCCATCTTTCTATCCTTTCAACTATACCGCCCATCTCAATTTTATACCCTTCGTAAATTTCCGCCAGTAAGATTGTAAACGTTTATTCTATGAGTTAGTTACCCGCCAGCCGTGCCATAGCCCGTCTCGGCAGGCGAGAAAACCGGAAAACTCAATCGTGAGTACTATACTTTATCAATCCTGGTCATATTCCTTTTACAGGCTCGGTCAATAACCATTCCATCAACTCATTTTTAAGCTCCTGCTTTTTGGCTGCGTACTTCGGCTCGTCAACGAGATTATTCACCTCATAGGGGTCATCCGCCACGTTGTAAAGCTCATTCGTATCGCCGACATAATAGCAGTACTTCCAGCCGTCCTTGCGTATCATTACCATTCGGCCTCTCGTCGTAAAATCGCAGAACCAGAACGGCCCATCCCGCTTGATTTTCCCAGCGTTGTATTTATCGTACTTATCACGCGCTACCGGCTCAGGCGGCATATTCGGCTGGCCTACCTCCGAAAAAATTACATCACGATGACCTTGCCTCTCGCCTTTTAACACCGGAAGAAACGAAATTCCCTGGACATCACTGGGATACGAAATATTGAGATAATCGAATATTGTCGGCATAACATCGATATTGCTGATTTGGGCATCTATCCTCTTTCCGCCCTTAATACCCGGGAGCTTGATAACGCCCGGTATCCGCAGCAGAGGCTCATAAAAAGCACCCGTCTTTTCAATTATTCCGTACCGACCGCCGAAATCGCCGTGGTCCGCCGTAAAAACTATTACCGTATCTTCATAAAGCCCAAGCTCCTTGAGCTTATCGATAAGCATTCCCACTGACGCATCGACAAACGACACCTGCCCGCAGTACGTCGCCAGTATCCTTTGAAGCTCCTTCTTGCTGTATTTGGCAAAACCAAGAGCACGTGACTGCACAAAGTGCTTGAAAGGATGACCGTCCCAGTCCATAGGATACGCCTCGAGGTTCATCTCATCGGGGTCGTACATTGAGTAATAAGGCTCCGGCACTACCTGCGGCCAGTGCGGATCAGCGAATGAATAATACATAAAAAAGCGATTGTCCTTGTGCTCCTCCACAAAACGCACACCGTCTTCGCCAACGCGATAGGCCGGGCACTGCTCCTTCGGAAAAGGCATCGGGCCAGGAATCAAACCGCCCAGCATATTGTTCGACTTTTCGTATTTATCCCGCGGGTCGTGCAGGAGATACTTCCTTACCTTCTTATCACTCCTGCTAATCCGGCCAAATATCTTGCCATGGCTTGAAGTTTCCTCGCGGTAATCGAAAAATTTATCGAAATATTCGTCGCTGAAGGCGTGATTTTTGCCGGCTATGCCTATCTTGTAACCCATCCTCTTTAACGGCTCAACAAACGACCATTCGCCAGGCTGAATATGTTCATCCTTTGCATTGGATGTGTTGGCTGTCCGATGAACGTACTTACCCGTGAAAAAGCTTGTCCGGCTCGGCACACAAAGTGTGCTCACCGTAAATTCTTTCTCAAGCACAAAACCGTCCTCTGCAAGTTTATCTATATTGGGGGTCTTGACAATTTTACTGCCCATACACCCGAGAAAATCCCACCGGAGCTGGTCCGACTTGATTATTATGATATTTTTCATCCTTGCATTCGGGGGCTTTTTCTCACTGATACCCGTTTCTTTCGGCGCAGGTTTCCCCATCCCGAAACCATCCACCGCACCAAGAGTCCCTGCCCCGATTATTCCTATACCACTGGCTTTAAGCATCTCTCTGCGATTCATAGTATTATCTCCTTTATATCAAAACATTTATACTGTTCGCTATTCAAGAAAATGCAGCAGCTTCGGCAATGTCAGCGAAATCACAGGCAAATAAGTGCACACAAATAACACCGTTACCATCGATATAAAAAATGGAACTAGGTGCCGCATTATCTTGGTAACCGTCGTATTAGCTATGCCGCACCCAAGAAACAGGACCGTACCGACCGGAGGTGTGCATAAACCGATACAAAGGTTCATAATCATTATTATCCCGAAGTGCAGCGCCGCCTCACCCTCAGAAAGCCCCAGTGCCGCTCCCGCCTGTTGCACAACCGGAAGAAAAATCGGAGTAAATATCAGCACCGCCGGCGTCATATCCATAAACGTCCCGACAGCAAGCAGCATTAAATTGATAATCAGAAAAATTATTACTGAACTATCGGTCAGACCAAGCAAAAACTCACTTATGTTCTGCGGCACATTTGCCATCGCCAACACCCAGCTCATCGCCATTGAAGTCGCTATCAGAACCATTACCACCGCCGTACTGACTGCACACTGAAGAACTATTCCGGGCAAATCCATCAGCTTCACCTCACGGTATATCACCACCGAAAGGAAAAACGCATAAACAACCGCTATCGCCGCAGCTTCCGTAGCTGTAAATATTCCGCCTATTATCCCGCCCAGAACGATAACTACCAGAAGAAGCGCAGGAATCGCCTTGAGAAAACGAAGAACAAATTCGCCGAAAGTAAAACGCTCGCCCTTGCCATAGTTGTGCTTCGCCGATATCAAACCGGCCACAATCATCAGCCCAAGACCCACCAGTATCCCCGGAATAACACCCGCCATAAATATCGCAGGTATCGAAACAATTCCCCCGCACGCCAGTGAATAAACTATCATAACGTTGCTCGGAGGTATCAAAAGCCCCGTCGTCGCCGCCGTAATACTTGTCGCAGCGTTAAAGTCACGATGGTAACCCATCTTGTTCATCAAAGGTATCATAAAACTGCCCACCGATGACACCGCCGCCGCCGCCGAACCAGAAATCGACCCGAACAGCATACACGTTACTATGTTCACAAATGCAAGACCACCCCGAAATCTGCCAACAAGAACATTAGCAAAATCTATCAGCCGGCGGGCTATACCGCCACGACCCATAAAAAGTCCCGCAAGAATAAAAAACGGTATCGCCAGTAGTGCAAAACTGTCTATTCCAGTCGCCATCTTCTGCGCTATCATTAAAAAGGCGGGTATGTTACCGGCAACAAGCAAAGATAAAAGAGATGATATCCCTATACAAAAAGCAACCGGAACATTCAGCACCAGCAAAATTACAAAACTTACAACCAAAACCAATATCGCTAATGTCGCTGTTGTCATCCGACTTGTCCCATCCTATGCCTCCGCTATCTAATCAATGCCCGCCGCCGAATCACTCTCCGCAGGGCCCTCTACCTCTTTGCCCTTTATATGCCCCATAAGTTTCTCAATGAAAAATTCGACGCTGTAAAGTGTCAGAAAAAAACCGCTTATCGGAACCGCAAAATACACATAACCCATCTTCACCCCAAGCGCAGGCGAAATCTGATTCGTTACGAGAGTACTATGCACCAGCCTGCTCCCGCCTATGAATAAAACGCTGAATGAAAACAACGCCACGCACAAAAAAGCAAATAATTCCGTGTGAACCCGCTTGTTTGACGAAAGCTTACCGACAAAATAGTCTATCCCGAGATGTGCACCACGATTCAACGCTACACTCGCACCGAGAAGACCCACCCATATCATCAAAAAACGTGCCAGTTCCTCTGTCCATGCGCTTTGATGACCAAGAACAAAACGCGTAAACACGCCCCATACTACATCCAGAACCAGAACAACCATCGCAACAGTTACAAGCACCTCCAGCGACGCCTCCAGTATGTTTTTAACCTTCCTGAATATCATCCTACCGACAGTTCGAACCTCCAATCCAGCCTGAATGTTCTACTCAGAAAACCTCATTGAACTTTTGTTATCCGCTCAGCTAGCTCGCCTATCTTTGTGCCCTTGAAAGCCTCGAGCATCGGCTCTACCGCCTTGCGGAAAGGCGCCTTCGCCGGACGAATTATCTCCACGCCTTCCTTCTTTATCTCTTCCATCGATTCGTCCACCTTCTCTGCCCACAGCTTGCGCTCGTAAACCACCGAATCATCAGCCGCTTTCTGTAAAATACGCTGATGCTCAGGCGACAAGCTTTCCCAGACAACCGTACTTATAAGAACTATATCCGGCGGACGGGCATGTTCATCAAGACAATAATACTTGCAAATCTTGTAATGCTGCGATGTATAAACACTCGGCGGATTGTTCTCGGCACCATCCACCACTCCCTGCTGAAGTGACGTGTAAAGCTCACCCCACGATATCGGCGTCGGTGAAGCTCCCATCGTCTCGACCATATCCATTGCTATCCTGCTCTCCTGCACCCGAACCTTCAGACCTTCCAAATCCTCCGGCTTGCGAATGGGCGTATCGACCGTGTAGAAACTCCTTGCGCCTGCATCATAAAAACACAAACCCTTCAGACCGACACCTGAACCTGCCGCAAGCAATTCTACACCAACATCTCCATTCAAAACCTTCCAGAAATGCTCCGAATCCCTGAAAATGTAGGGCAAACCAAGAACCTTCATCTCCGGCACGAAACTCTCCAGCGGAGACGAAGACGTCTTTGTCATCGCCAGACCACCGAACTGCAACTGTTCAAGGCACTCTCGCTCACTCCCTAACTGCTCACTCGGATAAATATCTACCCGCATACTCCCGCCGGATTCCTCCTGCACCTGCTCAGACAGAAAGACCATCGCCTTGTGCACTGGATGTGTCTGGTCAAGACCGTGGGCAAGCTTGAGAACCTTCACTCCTTCGTCCTTACCACAGCCCCCTGTTAAACCTGTTAACGCAATACATACCACAAAAAAAACAAAAATATTTACACGCTTCATAAAAACCTCCTGGCATAATTGTCAAAACCGTCTTTAATCGAACAGCAAACAGCGGGATTATAAGCGAAAAGCAACAAAAAACAAGTATTCTTTCCGAAACACCCTTCAAAATCGCAAAATCCGCTATAATCTAATACAACTCCACGGCGAATTCAGCCCACCTGGCGTCCCTGAAACACCGCCATCGCCACCGACAATATCGCCCCCGTATAGCAAACCGCGTATAAAGACGTTATAAATATGTACCGCACAGGCACAGCGCTGCCCTCGTAAATAGCATCGCTTATCCAGAAAATCTGAAGATTGGGCACGACATAGTAAAACACCTGTGCCCACAACTGCTCGGTGAACCGGCCAAATGCATAATCACTCACAAGCCCGAGTAAAAAAATCCCCACACACAAGGAAAAAGTCACTGCAATATTAAACCTCGTTGAGACCGCCACTGCCACAGCCACGATAATTAAGGCCCCCAGAAAAAGCAGTATCGAGCCATAGATATCGACAATGTTAAAACCGTTATCCGCCGGCCTGAACTGCCAATTCCTGTTAATAAAAGCCAGAAATATAATCCCAACCGTACCAAAAATACCGAGCAAAACCACCACGCTCGAGGAAAACTTCCAGTCATAAACATAGTTGAAAAAAAGACTTAAAAGCAACGCTGCGCCCGCTCCTCCCACAGCCGCCGCTATTACCGTCATATCATGCGTATCCATAGCGGTCTCCAGAACACCATGCCTTATCGCCATCAAAATTCCAACCGTACATACATAGTGCGCCAGAAATACTGCACCTGATACACCAAAAAACTTCGACAAAATGAATATCGGACGTGAAACGGGCTTCGTCAATACCGTGCTTATGGTCTGCTCGTCAATCTCACTGCCTACCGAACCGCAGGCTGAGAAAATCGCTATGAACAAACTCATCAAAAAAAGCGTAGATAAACCCAACTCGCGCAAAAGTTTATCTTCCTGACCAAGCGAAAACATCGTCATAGACGGGCTGATAAAAATTAAAAGAAGTGCGGCACCCACGATTATCCCGTAAATCGGCTGACGCACCGTCGCTGTGAACGTGTTCTTTGATAACGTTAATAATTTACCCATATATCATCATTATACTTGAACAATCCCGAATTTTAAATATTATACTTAACTAATTGATTCTTTACAGACGCTACAGCAATACTACAGTCGGCATTGTATTTTGTTCAATGGCCTTTTTAGGATTTTACCGGCTTTTACTCCGGTAAACAAACTTTTGTAACGGTTTTACTACTCAGTTACCAGTCGAAAAAAATATGAAAATCTCTTCGAAACCAGCTCAACGGGCGGCACTCGCAGCGCTGATTCTCTCGGCGTCCTTCTTTATGGTTATATTTCTGCTGGGCCGCTGGAGCGGCTTTTTTGCCCTCTATGCCCTCAGCTTTCTCCTCCTCTCCGCTGCAATTATCTCACTCGTCCTGCTCATCCAGTTCCAGCTTCGCACTATGGCGGAGCAGGAAAAACTCGACAGCAGCCTAATAGAAAAAGCTACCAGGGATTCTACCATCTTTCAGACCAGAAAAGAGCACCCCGAGCTGTTCGCCATCGCACAAAACCGACTGAGAATATTCGAAAAGTGGTTCCTGCCGGCCTTCGCCGCCGCCATCGCCGCATACCAGCTCTTACTCGGATACTTCCTTCTCAAATCCGCTTACTCAGCAGACGTCTTCCAAAGCCGAGACCCTCTTATTTGTGCCGTTGTCGCAACCACCGTTGCCTTTGCCAGCTTTTTGCTCTCTCGATATGTCACAGGAATGTCGGCGCAGCTCCAGTGGAAACCACTCAGAGCGGCAGGCAGCAATATGGTCGCCGTCGCACTCCTCGCTTTCTCACTCGCCGTTGCGCTGGCACTGGCAAACTTCAAAGTCTATATCGGTCTGAAAATCCTGAATTACATCATCCCGGCAATTCTTGCCGTCCTCGGACTTGAAACCGCACTGAACTGTCTCCTCGACATATACAGGCCGAGAATAAAAGGCCGATACTGCCACGCCGCCTTCGACAGCAGACTCCTGGCAACGATAAACGAACCGGGCAACATCTTTCGTACCGCCGCCAGCGCCATCGACTATCAGTTCGGATTCAAGGTCTCGCAAACCTGGTTCTACAAACTGCTTGAAAAAGCTGTAATACCACTACTCCTCTTCGCCGCCGCAGTCCTCTATGCCTTTAGCTCCATCGTTATCGTACAGCCGGACCAACAGGCAATTATCGAACGCTTCGGAAATCCATTCGCTCAAAACGGCACCGTAAGACTCGCAAAACCAGGGATTACTCTTAAATGGCCCTGGCCAATCGATAACGTCCACTCCTTTTCTACCGAAAAAATCTCGCAAATCAGCATCGGTTACACCCCCAACGTTGATGCCGAAACAAATCAGGTAATCCACGAAAAATCTCTTATCTGGGGACAGGCACACTACAAAGAAGAACACAATCTTCTCGTCGCCGCAGAACAATCGGATACGCAGCAGGAGCTCGGAGCCGTACCCGTCAGCCTCGTAAAAGCCGCCGTGCCCGTACAGTACAGGGTCAAAAATCTGAGCCATTTCCTCTATAACCATAAAAACTCCGAGAAAGTCCTCGAAGCTATATGCTACAGACAGCTCGCAAAATTGGCCGCTAATTCTATTATCGAGGTCGATTATTCACCGACACAAAAAACACCGGCCAGCAAAAGCCTCCTCGGCTCAGGCCTCGCTCGGGCACAAAAATCTCTGACCGAAAACATCCAAAAAGCCGCTGACAAGGCGAAACTAGGTGTCGAAATAGTCCTTGTCGCTATAGAGGGCATACACCCACCGCCTGAAGTCGCCTCTAAATATGAGCAGGTTATAGGCTCTGTACAGACAAAACTCGCTCTAATCCTCAGTGCCCAGGCCCAGCAAAATAAAATCCTCGGCTCACTGACCGGCTCCGTCGAAGAAGCCGAAAAACTCGCCGAGCTTGCAAAACTTTACCGCAGAACTGAAGAAAGTGATAAGGAGCAAAAGCGCGAGCTTGCCGAAAAACTCGACACTGCACTCAAAAAAACCGGCGGAACTATTTTTACAACACTTAGAGACGCACAGGCCTATGCATATCAAAAAGCCACTCTGGCAAAATGGACCGGCCGGAGATTCCGGGACCAGCTTAAAGCATACAACGCCGCACCGAATATCTACCAGCGAAGACAAAGATTACTCGCTCTCGAAGAAACTATGAAAGACATCCGAAAATTCGTCGTCGTCGCAGACCCGAACGATACACAGATTTACATTGTGGACGTTAAGGAAAAATTAACCCCAAGTCTTTATGATTTAACCGGCCTCGAGGAGCTCGAACAAAAATGAAAAATATCGCCATCACAATCTTTATTATCGCAATTGTTGCAATACTTGCTCTGTATCTCGTCTCATTTCAGGTCAGAGAAACACAATCCGCTCTGCTCGTCAGACTCGGAAAACCAAAAGAACAAATCAAGGCCCCGGGCCTCTACTTCAAATGGCCTACGCCTGTCGAAACCGTTCACAAATTCGACTCCCGTATGAGAATCCTCGAAACCGCAATCACTGAAACCACCACGAAAGGAGCGGTCCCAATCACCGTAAAAACTTACATTATTTGGAATATAGACAGCCCACTCGATTTCTTCAATGCCGTCGGAACTATAGACGAAGCGGAAAACAAGCTGAGAACACACGTGAAAAATTCACAAAATAAAATCGTCGGACTCCACACATTCTCCGAATTTGTCAACAGCGACCCCGAAAAAATAAAATTCCAGCAAATCGAACAGGAAATGTTCCTCGACCTCAGAGACGCCGTCAAAGCTAAGTACGGCATCAAGGTACGCGAGCTCGGCATAAAACAGTTGAAGGTCAGTGAAGACGTTACAAAAGATGTCTTCACGCGTATGGAAGCAGAGAGAGACCGCAGGACACAAATCACCATCTCGCAGGGAAAAGCGCAGGCAAAGCGAATCAAAACCGACGCCCTGGCAAAGGAAACCATCCTCCTCGCCGCCGCAAAAGGGCGGGCAAAAGCGATACGTGGTCGGGGCGACGCAGAAGCCGCTCAGTATTATAAAATGCTCGAAGCCGAACCCGACCTGGCTATGTTCTTAAGAAACGTCGAAGCCGTAAAAAAAATCCTCGAAAAACGCTCCACTATTGTAATAAGCGCAGAAACAGAGCCTTTCGACCTCTTGAGAAAATTGCCCGTAGTAAAACTTAAAGAGCAACATCCTGTTACCGAAATCGATAAAGATAAAAAAGATACTCCCGAATCTGCCGACAGCGGCAAAAACTGAAAAGAAAAATAATATGACACAGCCGGACCAAACACAACAAGACCTCTTGAAAACACCGCAGGAAAACTCCGCACAGGGCCTCGACCCTGCCGGTAAATCGCTTTTCAACGCCCTGCGCATCAGCTTTGGCATACTTCAAATCATAATGCTCATTCTGGTTATACTCTTTCTCGCATCAGGAGTGTGCACCGTCGAACCAGATGAAAAAGCTCTTGTCCTCCAATTCGGAAAAATCCGACAAAAAGCCGAAAAAAAACTGCTCTCTCCGGGCCTCCACTGGGTCTTTCCATACCCAGTCCATGAGTTAATAAAAATACCCGTCCAGAAAAAACTCTCACTCTCTCTTGATTCCTTCTGGTACTATCAGAGACCATCTGAAACATTACCGCAGGGACCGAAAACCAGAGAAAGAATCCCACCGGTCCTCAACCCTGTCAGGGAGGGATATTGTATAACACGAAGCAGACGCTACGGAAAAGCCAATACAGGCTCAACCGACCGCGACTATAACATCGTTCATACGAAATGGAGGCTGATATACCAGATACGCTCTCCTGAACGTTTCTTCAAAAACGTCTATACCCGAGACGTCAAGCCGGGACAGAAATTCACCAGAGCCATCGCTGAAAATCTTCCGGAACTCCTCGAACCACTCCTCGAAGATTCCGTCGTAGAGACAATGGTTCATTTTACCATCGATGAGGCTATCTCAAGCGAGTACAGAATTGCCGTCAACGTCCGCAAAACACTACAGAAAAAACTCGACAAAATAAAAACCGGAATTCAGGTCGAAGACATCCAGCTTACAGATGTAACTTGGCCGCGACAGGTCAATAGCGCCTTTCTCGCTTCCATACAGGCAAGCCAGATTAGCCAGACCGAAAAAAGCCAGGCAAGAACATTTGCCGAAAACAAGCTCAACGAAACCGCCGGCGAAATCGCAAATGACCTTATAAAAGCACTGAAAAACCCCGATACCACACCACAGCAACTCGATGCTCTCTTTGAACAGGCTGCAGGGCAGTCCAGACGAATTATCTCCGATGCCGAGGCATACAGAACACAGGTTGTCGAAAACGCAAAGGCTGACGCCAAGTACCTTAAAAAAATCCTCCCTGAATATCGAAAAAGACCACGTATCGTACTGGACCGTATCTATCGCGATACTATTGAGAACGTCTTTGAAAACGCCGAAGAAAAAATGATTATCCAGCCGACACAGGGAGAAGGAACGAAAGAATTACGGCTTTTGATTAACCGAAACCCGGCTATGGAACCGAAACAGCAAAAATGAAACCCAGGAATAACTTGATTCGACGGGAAAATGACAACCCATTGACGGAGATTAACTGCGGAGCTCAGAAAAATTATTATGGCTCATCAACATTTACACCTTAAAGAAAACCTTGAGATTGAACACACTCACGGAAAACAGGTCCGCGTCAGAATGGCCCTGCTCGCAACTCTCGCCGGAGGTATGTTACTTATCAGCAGCGGTGCCGCAAGGTTCTTCTACGGCCCACAATCCTTCAACACCAGCTTTATCGCTATGCTCGCCGCTATCCTGCTCGGAGCACCTATAATCTGGCACGCTTTCAAAAGCCTCATAAAAGGCCAGTCGCATATGGACGAGCTTGTCTCGCTCGCTATTCTGGCAGCCTTCGCTTCCGAAAAATACGTCACCGCAGGTACCGTCGCCTTCTTTATGCTGCTCAGCGAGCTTATGGAAAGCCGTACCGCTCTCGGAGCAAGAGCTTCCATCGAATCACTCATTAAACTTACGCCGAAATCCGCACAGCTTATCGCCCACGACGGTACAGAAAAACAAATAAAGGTAAGTGAATTAAAACCAGGTGACACTGTCCGCGTTCGGCCCGGCGATAATATCCCCGCAGACGGAGAGGTCGCGGACGGCCTCAGCTCTATTAACGAAGCTACCATCACGGGGGAATCGCTTCCCGTCGATAAAGTTCCGGGAATGCAGGTCTTCGCCGGAACAAACAACCTCACAGGTGCTCTCGATATAAAAGTTACGAAAGCCGGCAGTGACACAACTCTCGGAAAAGTACAGTCACTCATAATGCAGGCCGAAAAAACGAAAATCCCGATAATGAGAATCGTTGACAAATACGTAAAATGGTACGCACCGACAATCATAATGATTGCTATGATTGTTTACTTTTTCACCGGAAATATCAGCCAGACTATCACCATCCTGGTCATCGCCTGCCCCTGTGCCCTGATACTCGCTACCCCTACCGCTATGGTCGCCGCCATCTCCGCCGCCGCAAGACTCGGTGTCCTCGTTAAAAACGTCGCCGACCTTGAAATCGCCGGAAAAATGACTGCCGTCCTCTTCGATAAAACCGGAACCGTAACCACCGGAAAACTTTACGTAACAAAGCTCACACCTGCAAAAAATATCGAGGCTGCAGACCTGCTTAAAACCGCCGCCGCCGCTGAACAAATGAGCAAACACCCCGCCGCAAGAGCTATCCAGCAGGTCGCCAAAGAAGCAGGACTCACTTTCCAAAAACCTGTCGATTTCAAAGAAACTCCAGGAAAAGGCGTAACTGCAAAAGCCGGCTCAATGCTAATCTGCGTCGGTCGCGAGACATTTATGCACGAAAAAAACGTCGATATGAGCACCATCAGCCGCCCAGACCTCCACGAAGAACAGGGCGTCAGCACACTTTATGTCGCGCGCAACTCGAAGTGCATCGGCTGGATAGGACTACAGGACAAGACCAGGCCGCAAGCAAAAAACGCCGTAAAACAACTCCTCGATATCGGAATTAAAAGAGTTACTATGCTGACAGGAGACAAAGAGCAGGTCGCAAACCGCGTCGCAACTGAGCTGAACTGTACAGACTACAAAGCAAAGTGCCTCCCGCAGGACAAACTGGCTCTCGTCGAGCAGTTAAAAGACGACGGATACACCACCGTCGTCGTCGGGGACGGCATAAACGACGCACCGGCACTCGCCGCCGGTGACCTCGGTATCGCTATGGGCGCCGCCGGAAGCGACGTGGCCATCAACTCCGCCTCAATCGCACTGATGAGCAACGACCTGAAAAGATTGCCTTTCCTCGTCAGGCTGTCGAGAAAAACAAGGGCTCTTATTACTCAGAACATCGGTTTCGGCGTTGCTTTTATAATCCTCGGCATCTCGCTGTCGGGATACATCAGACCTGAATTCGCCGCGGTACTGCATTTCCTCGTCTCCATTTTTGTCGTCTTCAATAGCGCAAGACTTGTCCGCTACGGAGAAGAATTAGAACACGAACAATCACCGTGACCCGCAGGTGCAAAAAACTATGGATTATGCAGTAGAAACATTCTCCTTAACAAAATCCTTTTCAGACTGCTGGGGTCGTACCCGCATCATTGCCGTCGATGACCTGAACCTCAAAGTCGAAACGAACGAAGTCTTCGGACTACTCGGCCCCAACGGCTCCGGAAAAACCACTACTATAAAATTACTCCTTTCGCTTCTGCACCCGACTAAAGGAAAAACTCTCGTACTCGGTGGAAGCAGCAAAAATCCGAAAATCTCCGCACAAATAGGTTTCCTGCCCGAAGAATCCTACCTCTACAAATACCTCACCGCCAGAGAAACACTGGATTTCTACGGCCGACTCTTCAATATGACTGCGAAAATCCGGAAAACAAGAACCGAAGCTCTCCTCGATATGGTCGGGCTCAAAGCCGTTGCAAACAGACCCGTCGGAACATATTCAAAAGGAATGGCGCGAAGAATCGGACTCGCTCAGGCGCTCATAAACGACCCGGAGCTGCTTATCCTCGATGAACCAACTACCGGGCTTGACCCAATCGGAACCAGACAGATTAAAGACCTTATAATCGAACTCAAAAAAAGAGGTAAAACCATCCTGCTCTGCAGCCATCTCCTGGCAGATGTCGAGGACGTCTGCGACAGAATAGCGATACTCTACGCCGGAAAAATCCAAAATCTCGGCCACGTAAAACAACTCCTCCAGCAAACCAATAAAACTCAGATTACAACACACACCCTCAGCCCACAGACTCTCGGAAAGGTAAAACAGCTTATCCGTAGCGAAAACCCAGACTGCACCGTAACTTCTCCGATGGAAAAACTCGAATCCTTCTTCATAAAAACCGTTACAAAAGCTCAACAGCATATCAAAACAACTGCCGGCGCCCAAAGCACAACGCAAATCGGGGATTTCCTTACCAGTGAAAATGAGAAAAAGAAAAAACAGCAGGCCATCCTCGAAAAATTAGTCTCTGTGAAACACAAAATCGAAACCCGAAAAATCAGCGATACGAAAAAACCAACTCAAAAACCCAGCTCGAAAATCACCACTGAGCCTGACAGGCGGCTTCTCGATGAATTAACCTGTGAACCGGCCTCCACAAAAACACAAAAACCAAAACCAACGCCCGAACCTTTGCCGGAACCAGTGCAACCGCCAGAAAAATCCCAAAAAAACATCCTCGACGAGCTAACCTCCGCAAACAACAGCGAACAACAAGATAGAGCAAACCACGAAGCAAACCGAGAAGATGGAGACCACCAAAATGCGTAGTATCAGGGCTGTAGCTGTAAATACCATAAGGCAAGCCCTCAGACTCAAAATAGCAGTCGTCTTTATCCTGCTGCTCCTGATACTATTGCCAACACTCGGACTTACTGTAACCGGCGACCAGACCATCAAAGGACGCCTGCAGACATTCCTCAGCTACGGCCTGTCTCTTATCAGCCTGATGCTCTGCCTTCTGACTATTATCGTGACAACCTATTCGGTCACTACCGATATAGCGAAAAAACAAATCTATACCGTCCTGACAAAACCAATCCGCAGATACCAGCTTTTAATTGGAAAACTCCTCGGCGTCATCCTGCTCGATGCCGTACTGCTGATACTCTTTGCCGCAATTCTCTTTGCCTTCACAAAATACATCCCTTACATTCATAACGCAGAAAAACACGACCTGACACAACTGAATAATGAATTCTACACCGCACGAACAACCGTCTCTCCTCCGCTTCCTGATATTACCGACGAGCTCGAAAAAACTTACAAAAAAATCCTGAAATCAAATCAGGTACCGGCCGAAATACTTCAAAATCCACTCGCAGAGAAAAGATACAAAAACCAGCTCGCCGGAAGAATCAAACTCGCAAAACGAGCTGCAGCTGTCGGTCATGCCATCCTGTGGGAATTCGAAAATGTCAACCCGGAACCGAATCACCCGCTCTTTCTAAAATACAAATACGACGTTGCCGTCAATCCTCCGGATTTACAGATCTTCGGACGATGGGAAGTCGGTGACTTCAGGCAATATCCTCCGAAATTCGAAGTCTTCACACGCAGACAGCTTATCCGAACAACACACGAACTGCAAATCCCGCCCTATCTCGTCTCCGAAGACGGCTACTTCGCCGCACGATTCATTAACCTGCCGCTAAATAATACCACCGTTATCTTCCCAACAGAAGAAGACCTGCAGATACTCTACAAAGCAGGCTCATTTAATGCGAACTTCGCTCGCGCAATCCTGTTAATCTTCTTCAGACTATTTTTCCTCGCTTGCCTGGCTGTCTTCGCCTCAACCTTTCTTTCATTCCCCGTTGCCATATTGCTATGCCTTACTGTCTTTTTTACCGCCGCAATCAGCGGCTTTATTCTCGAATCCTTCGACTATCTTACTGGCTCAATCACCGGCTTCTACTCCTACATCTTCAGACCGGCAATCCAGCTTATCCCAAAATTCGACATATACAACCCAGCCGAATACCTCGTGACTGCACGTTTGATGAGCTGGCCGATTGTTGCTGAGGCCCTCGCTTTAATGGTTGTTCTAAAAGCATTATCGCTCTTTGCTCTCGCTATGCTTATATTTAAATTTAAGGAAATCGCAAAAATTATTGTCTGAACCTTGACCGTCCGAAGAACGTCACTGATTATCTATGAAAATCCGAGACTTTATAATCTGCTTTACAATGCTCATCATTGCCGCCGCACTCTTCTTGGCCGCCGGCTCACAACTCGACTACATCAATGCAAAGCGACAGCAAATGAACCTCACCGCCAAAGAGCCGCTCGAAAACGCGCCGCCATCACTTGCCTTCGCTACCATTGCTATGGGAACCTTCAGAGGACTCATCGTGGACATACTCTGGCTCCGCGCAGAAGCCCTGAAACAGGAAGGGCAATTCTTCGATGCTAAACAACTTGCCGACTGGATAACCATTCTACAGCCGAGATTGGCCGCAGTGTGGGAATTCCACGCCTGGAATATGGCATACAATATCTCCGTCGCTATCCCTGCAAATCAGCCTGAACAAAGATGGAAATGGGTCAAAAACGGATACGAGCTGCTCAGAGACAAAGGCATCCAGACAAACCCTGAAAGCATAAGACTCTACAGGGAGCTCTCCAGAATATTCCTCCATAAAATAGGTGGTATAACAGACGATGCTCACAAATACTATAAACTCCAGCTTGCCATGGCAATGCAGCCTTTGCTCGCAAATGCAGACAATAAATTCTTCGAAAAGCTCGCAAACGCACCGAAAACATGGGACGAAATCCTCACACAAAAACAAATAAAACAATTCGTCAAAGACCTCGCCGCAACAGACCCGGCATTCGCAAACCGGGACAGATTTGTAGAAAACTACATCTCGCTCAGACAAAACCCCGCACGTTTCGAATCGGAGGCCTTCGATGTCATAGACGATTATCGCCGAACCGATGCACTGAAAAAATTCGACCTGTTCGCAAAAGCCTTTCAGCTGCGCTCACATTGGAAACTCGAACCACGACTGATGAAACGACTGAATGAAACCTATGGCCCAATCAATATCACAGACCCGAACCAACGGTTCCCGCTCGATTGGAGACACCCGGATACACACGCAATATACTGGGCAGTCAGGGGACTGGAAATCGCAGGAGGACGAGACTTCTCAATCGATGAAACAAACACAGACCGTATGGTCGCGCACAGCCTCCAGGACCTCTTCAGAAGCGGAAAAATCTACATCTATTCACCTCTACGCAAAACATCCGAAGAAAACAGCAAACCTGAAAAAACCAACTTCGAAGACAAACAAATCTTCCTGAGACCGGACCTTAGAATGTTCGATTCGTACAACAAAGCGATGACGGCCCAGCTCGAAAAATACAAAAAATTCTCCAAACAAAGCATTTATCGAACCTTCCAAATCGCACATCGAAACATGTTCATCAACGCAGCTTTCTCATTCTACCAGGCCGGTCACATTCACCAGGCCAGGAAAATCTACAACCAGCTCAGAAAACTCTACCCGGGAGATGAATTCAAAATACCTTTCGTTGTCTTTATAAAAAACAGATTCCGCGGAGAAATACAATCACTCGGAATAGACGATGCAAGAGAAATGATTCAATTGATGCTACGTGAAAGCTACTTCAGATACGCTATGAGAGACGACGATATCGCCGCCGCCAGAGAAAATATGGCTGAAGAAATCTACAATACATATAAATCAATATACCACGAAAAAAGAATCGAACTGCCGACTTTCGAATTATTACGATACCTCGCACTTGGCGATTTCTTCAGCGACCCGACTTATCCAACAACACTCAGAGAAAAACTCATCGCAAGAATTAAACTCGAAAAACCAGACCTTGCCGAAAAACTCAAACAAATCGAGCGAAATATGATAAAGCAGAAACAAAACCAAACACCGAAATGATTCTCTTACACCCGTCTCAACTCTATAATTATGCTTGATAAACTTTTAGCCGGACTAACCGATGCACAGAAAAAAGCCGTCCTGTACACCACGGGCCCTTTGCTCGTTATCGCCGGGCCGGGCAGCGGCAAAACCCGCGTCATTACGTACCGAATCGCCGCTCTCATCCATTCAGGCGTCAAACCATTTAACATCTGCGCAATAACCTTCACAAATAAAGCCGCCGACGAAATGCGACTGCGACTGCTCGATATGAACACACCGGCAGGTGCACAGGTAAGCACTTTCCACTCCTTCTGCGTCAGAATACTTCGCCGCTACGCCAATTACGCAACTATCAATCCGAATTTCACCATCTACGACCGAGCTGACCAGGTGCGCTGCGTAAAACAGGCACTAAAAAACTGCGAAACAGACTCCAAAAACTTCCCACCTTCCACAATGCTCGAAGCCGTCTCGGCACTCAAAAACAAACTCGTTAATCCGGATGATTACCGTGACCAGGCCGACGACTTCTTTGCAAAAGTGCTCGAAAAAATCTACCGCAGCTACCAGAAAATCCTCACCGAAAACAACGCTCTCGACTTCGACGATTTGCTTATGAAAACCGCTCTGCTCTTACAATCCAGCCCCCTGGTCAGAAACGAACTGGCCGACCGTTTCAAATTCCTACTCATCGACGAATACCAGGACACAAACCACGCCCAGTACAGTATTGCAAAAGCCATCGCCTCACAGCACAACAACATCTGCGCCACCGGCGACCCGGACCAATCAATCTACCGCTGGAGAGGCGCCGATATCAGAAACATCCTCGATTTCGAGCACGATTTCCCAAACGCCACTGTAATAAAGCTGGAGAAAAACTTCCGAAGCCCGCCCAACATTCTCGAGGCCGCCGACAGCCTCATCGCCGCCAACAAAAACCGAAAGCAAAAAATCCTCATCCCTACGAAGCCACCCTGCCCCCAGGACGTCACTATCGACTGCTTCGAGGATGAAACCGAAGAGACCGCCGCCATCGCCGAAAAAATAGAGCAGCTTCGCAGCCAAAATGTGTCCTTACGAAACATCGCCGTCTTCTACCGTGTAAATGCCGCCAGCAGACCTCTCGAAGAGGCCTTGATTAAAAGCAAAATCCCGTATCAAATCGTTCGCGGCGTCGAATTCTACAGCCGAAAAGAAATCCGTGATGTCCTGGCATACCTCAAAATCCTGGTAAATCACAACGACGAATTTGCCCTCCGCAGAGCGGTCAATTCACCACCGAGAGGTATTGGTAAAATCACTCTCGAAAAAGCTGCTCAATACGCACGCAAAAACAATATCTCTGTCTATGAAGCACTCCGCCGGGCGGATAATATCGAGACTCTTAACACCGGTGCGAAAAAACGAATCAGGCCGTTTATAGAGATGATAGAAAACTTCAAAAGTAACACCGCAGGCCACGTGGCACCGCTTATCGAGGGCATCTTCGAGAAATCCTCCCTCGCCGCCGCACTAAAAGCATCAAAGGACGGCGACGACGCAGTCGAAAACGTCCGCGAACTTGTCAATGCCGCCGCCGACTACGACCGAGCCAACGATGCTCCCTGCCTTATAGATTATCTCCAGCAAATCTCACTGTTCAGCGACACCGATTCCTACGACACCTCCGCCGAGAGAGTTGCACTGATGACACTTCATACTGCAAAAGGCCTCGAATTCGACCATGTCTTTATCACCTCCATCGAAGAAGATATCCTCCCTCATACCAAAAGCTCCGAAGACCACAACGAGCTTGAAGAGGAAAGAAGACTGTTCTTCGTCGGAATAACACGTGCAAAACAAACCCTTTCTCTGACGTATGCAAGATACCGCACAATCTGGGGACAGCTCAGCAGAACTATCCCCTCACGCTTCCTGTACGAATTAGGCCTCGATTTCCAGGACATCGACGGTGAAAAAAAGGAGAAAAACCTTGATTTGAAAAACCTCACCACGAAGTTGACCGGCAGCATCGTAGAACACAGCAAGTTTGGAACCGGACGTGTCAAAAAATTTGTCAATACGGGGCAGAACAGCACAGTCACTGTCAAATTCAAAACCGGACAAACAAAAACACTTATGCTAAAATATGCAAACCTGACAATCCTCTGATATCAATTGCAGTTAGTCAGCCCACCGATTTATTCGGTAGGTTTGATATCCGAAGCCACTTACCCAGTCGTCCCTCCGACTTTTACCGGCCTGTGCATAACCCCTTTGCGGCAGCTCGCCTGCTCCACAAATGCCTCAAGACGAGTCGTCAATGTAGCGTCCTCCTGACCGTCAAAGCTCAGATTCAAAATCGGCATATCATCGCACTCACCGCTTACACGGCGCGTCTGGCTGCTCACCACTGTTGACGGCATACAACTGAACGGCATAACGTTCACCACGCCGCCCACTCCCTCTTTATAATACTCCAGCATCTTACCGATACTCAATATCGCCTCACCCTCGAAAGATTTATCTATATAGGGCTCCGCCAAATCAAGCACCTCTTCTACACGCTCTTCGGCCAGCCTACCGAAACGCTTCTCCAGAGGACCGGCAAGCATCACCTCTATCTTATGCTGGTAATAAGCCTGAACCGAATTAGTAACGTAATCACTCCACGAGCCGCGCCGCCAAGCCTGACACTTCCTCGTAAAGTTCGTATAATATACCCACTCGGCAAGCGACGCCAGTGAACAACAAGCACCAAGACCCTCAAGACGCCTGATAATATCTGAATTCGCAAAAGGATGGCTCCGAACGTAAATCTCTCCCACTATCCCGATATGCGGCTTGCGTACACGATCATCTATCTCAACTTTCGCAAACTCTTTCCCAATCGATTCCATCAGCTCTACCTTCTCTGACAAAGACCCGCCTGTCTCAACCAGCTTCACCCACTTTCGCAGCGACTCATCGTATAGATTCTGTATCTTTTCTTTGTCCACTGCAAACGGGCGACATCGAAGTATCAGTTTTACAAGCAAATCTATCCCGATTACCGACGTCCACATATCTTTCATCAGACTGCGTACATTGCGACCGTCCATGCTCGCGAGCATATCACGATAAAACCTGTCATCCTGATTCGGAGATACCACCGGAACATCCTCTACCCCGGCATACTTAAATACTACCTTGTGCAGACAATTATACATCCCGAACCGGCAAGGCCCGCTGCTGCCGGGCATGAAAAAAGCCGCTCGCTCGGCATCGAAATCCTCGCGACCAATCACACCAAGCATCTCACCCGTCGTTATCGCAAACGGCAGACACTCCTTACCCGTACTGTACGCACGACCCGACACAAGCGACTCCTCATTCGCTATCGGCATTACCTCCGCAGGCTGGTCATAAGACCGAAAACACGCTGCAAGACCATAGGAATTGTCACCCATATAAGGTATCCACAATTTCCGCCTGCCGTCCATCCTGCAAACCTGCGTACCCTTGCTCACTGCCTTACGACCACCATCTAGGCCCAACTGCTCACTATGCTCTTCAGGACTGTAATTCTTCAGACTCTCGAAAAATGCCTCAAGGCGAGTTATTATACCGGCATCCGCCGAATGCTCATCTATCTCCAGCTGCAAACAGGGCTTGAGAGACATCAGCTCCTTGAAAAACGTCATCAGAAACGAATCAGGCCCGCAACTGAAATTCGAAAGATATACACCGTAAAGCCGCTTATCAGACCTGATAACCTCCGCAGCACGCAATATTTTCTGGCCGTACGACCAGTAAATACTCTTATGAAGACACTTGTCACTTAGCGCAGCCTTCTCCAATTCAAGCATCTCCATCGGTATCAGCCGTGCGCCAAGCTCCGCCAGCTTCTCCGGAAGGCGCATATTCACTCCATCATCACAACCGTTGTAAGGCCGTGACACCAGAACAAACAGCTTCTCGTCATCACCGAGCTCATCGAGTATCTCTCTGCCCTTCGCCTTCAGGCATTTATCAAACGCAGACTGCGCACCGAAACCAGCCTTCAACGCACGATTTACAGCGCCGCCCGAACAACCAAGTTTTTTCCCCAGCGACTTGAACGTCCTGCGTATCAACCGCTCTCCTTCGCCAAGCCGCAATGGCACCGTCAGTATCTCCGAATCGGCAAGATTATCTGAAAACGCCGTCCTCGCCTGATACGCCAGCGACTGAACGTACGGACACAACTGGTTGTGCTCGTTGTCAGGATAACTCGACGTCATCGAGACTATGCTCGGAAGAAAAATATAATCCACCTTCTTATTTATCAATTCTGCTATATGACCATATGCTACCTTTATCGGAAAACAGGGCTGAGATGTCAGAAATTCCGTCCCAAGCTTGATTATCTTCTTGTCCGTCCTGCCCGAAACCACCACCTCGTAACCAAGCTCCTGGAAAAATCGGCCAAACAACGGAAGAAGCTGCCAGCTTATCACCGCCATCGGTATCCCTATAGTGCCCTTCGACTTTTGCTCGCGGTCGTCATCCTTGACCTTCAATCCTGAATACTCGAACATCTTATCGTTGCGATACCTGAACGCATCCTGCCATCCCGCCTTCCCGCTCTTTTTCTTGACGTTATATCTGTCACAGCGCGAGCCGTAATAAAGCGGCTGCGAACCCGGAAGCTCTACCTTCTTTATCTCGCAGTGGTTCGGACAATGCTCACACACGAACGTCTCGACACTGTAATCAACGTCAATCAGATTCTCGAACCCGCGGAAACTGCTCTCTGCCAATCCACCGCTGTCTGAGGCAGAATTATCAGCCGCCTTGTCATGCATCCGCTCCGCTGCTATTGACGCTGCTCCGATTGCTCCGGTAACCTCATGATGGTCCGGAACGGTTATCGATTTACCCGTAACCTTCTCAAACGCCGCCCACACCGCCTTATTAAACGCCGTCCCACCCTGAAAACAAATATTATCT
>Ga0180438_10002268_pt1 | contig 31987 bp, 24 predicted proteins | sample SS_ome_12_FD_132455 | JGI IMG/M metagenome (GOLD analysis project Ga0180438, IMG submission 132455) | Hypersaline lake sediment archaeal communities from the Salton Sea, California, USA - SS_3_D_2 metaG | ecosystem: Environmental > Aquatic > Non-marine Saline and Alkaline > Hypersaline >... | reverse complement strand
CCTGGGATGGCAAAAAACTTTCTTTCGATATTGTCCATTCCAAGGGTAATGAGCAAACGCGCTTTTCTGGTGATCCCACAATTGTCGCTCACGAAATGGGTCACTTTGTTCAACAGCTGTTGCGAGCTGGAAAACCCCAGCTTCCATACTCCGGAATCCGGAACCATTGAAGAGGCTACCTCCGATGTCTTTGCCTTCATGTTCAAGGATTGTGCCATTCGAAATGGTGTATACCGTCTCGATCCCTGCGAAGATTTTTGGACCATTGGCCACAGAATTGTCCGGGATAAGCCAAAGCGACCAGGAGATAGATCGTGTGCACACACAGGCGCTGCGCTCTGCCCGAAATCCCGGCTCTGCACACAAAGGTGATAGACAAAGCATAGTCTATCAAGATTTTCCCCTGCACGAAGATAACGGTGGCGTACACCACGAGGCCGGCGTGCTTACACAAATTTTCTACCAACTGTGCAACCAAACAACAGGAGAAGACGCACACAGCCAAGTACAAACCATCGGTCATATTTGGTTCAAAACTCTTTGCCACTTAGAAGAGCCATATACATTCGAGCACTTTGGCAACATGATGATAGAGCATTCAAAACTAGACCCACGACTTTCTCAACAGCAAAAAAACATGATCGATCACATTTGGACCCACTCCCTAGCATTTGCTTTGAACCCTTAAAAGGAGAAACAGTATGAGCGAACCGTGTAGAATGAACCATCCAATGCATTCTGAACCGCTTTACAAACAAAACTTTGGTTCTGTCGATGAGAAGGCCGAATATATTGTCAATACAACCCAACGCTTTATAAGGGAGATATTCGATACAGGGTTCGACTTCTATTTCGGCATCGCAAAGGAGGATAAGGGGAAACGGTGCGTTTTTTGGGAACAAAATACACTCTACTTCAACAGCTCACATATTCACCCTGACAGAGATAAACATAAAGATTTTGACATTGCGGCTCGTAAGATAGGCCGAAGATTTATCCAACAGGTTCTACGAAGAGGCAACGATCTTCCAAGGACAAGACAGGCTGAAGCCATCGAAATTGCCTGTCAAGAAATCTTTACCATAATGGCCCAAGAGAACCATATTCAAAATAGAAGAACTTGGAATACGTGTATCGAATATAGAAAAAAACTTCCTCAAATGTGGCCTGGAATAGAAACAGCATCTATATACGAAAAAACAGTTCAGCCTTTTGTCAATGAGACTCTTCTATTCAACGAATATAATACAGATACCCTTAAATGGATTTTCCAAAAAATGTGCTCTACATACAAATTCGAAAATCCCAAGCAGACCGTTGGCTATGTGTGGCTACAAGCCTTTTCTAGGTTAACCAGAGACAGGGCTACATTCCAAGGCTTTTCAACAACAATGCGCGAGTATTTAGAAGAATTGCGAGAAAATTCTCAAAAGGAAAGATCCAATATACAATATTTAATCGGCCAAGCAGGGATAATAGGGGAGATAGAACGTATTTGGAGACATGCTCTCGAGCAAATACACAGACCTCCCACCGCAGAAGAACCCCTACCTCTTGGACCAACAGCAGGAGATCGAAGAGAATACAGCCGATATCAATGAGGCCATACTTAATGCTTTTGGATCGTGTGCAAAAATTGTCTTGTTTTGTCCCGCTGGTTTCTGTGAAACTTAGGACGCAACCCCTCGGAGGCCCATATGAGCGCCATACAACACTGTTTAGCTCTCAAACCGTTTTGTGAAAAACAGCTTGTTCTTGCCGAACAAGAAGCAAAGGACCATATCTCTATCGTGCAGCGTTTCGTAAAAGAAGTCTTTGGGAAAGATCTCAACGTACAGTTTACCGTTCAATGGGGCAAACCAAATGCGTGGTGGGATGGCAAAAAGATCACCTTTAACATTGCAAATTTTTTAGGCGATGATGGGCAACCTGCCCGTTTCACCAGAGATTTTGATATTGTGGCCCACGAAATAGGCCACATTATGGAGCGCGTTCTACGGGGAACAAAACGGCTTCCTCCATACACAGGGAAATCCGGAGCTATACGAGAATCGGTTGCCGACAGCTTTGCTATGTGGGCAAAAGAGAGGGCCATTCGACAAGGGTACTTGCCACCTTGCTCAGATAAAGAGTTCTGGCTTATAGGAGATACCGTTGTGAAAGACAAAGTAGTCTGCAATGGTAAAGTCTGTCATGTGTACAAGCAAGCACTTCGCTCTTTCACAAATCCCGGCACCGCGTTTGAAAAACATCCCGTTTTAGGCAGTGATCGACAGAAACTACAATATCAATACCTTCCTTTAGAGGAAGACAATGGCGGTGTACACCACGAGGCCGGTATTCTCAATAGAATCATCTATGAGATCTGTGAAACAACAGGCACAAACCCCAGAAGCCAATTAGGAACCGTTGTTCCCTTGGTCCTCAAAATATACGGCCTTTTAGACGCTCCCTACACATTCGGGCGCCTTGGAAAGACAATGGTGAACTATTTACGGGGAAATTATGCTCTCACACTAGGAGAGAGAACGCTTGTTCAGAAAGTTGCTATAATTGAGGATATTTGGAATAAACAACTCAAACACGCTCTCGGAGCTGTTCCGACATCTCGAAAGCCTTCTATTGCAAGAGCAAGAACAACGGGTGGCAAGATCTCAAGGCAACCGGTCAGAAAAACGTCCGCTCAAGCACAAGCAAAAAGAAGCACAACCCCAAAAACAGCCCATACATGTCCTGCTTCTCGAACGAAAAAACCGCCCAAAAGAAAAACCCAGACAGGCAGACGATCAGCTACTCGAGCCAAAATACCTGTCCGTACAACAACGTCTACACGACGGTAGGCCTCTCATTAACATCTCTAAAAAAGCCCCTTATTAAAAACAAAAAAGATCTTATTTAAAAGATATCATTGATTTTAAATTAAAAAGGATGCATAATTATTTACTTACAAGTTATTGAAATAATCGGCATCGCAGCTCATAGAACTATCGGGATGTCGGTCTAAGGCAGTTCTCGAAACGAACAAGATACAGCGAACTGCACGAAACAAATTGTTTCTTGCACCATCTTGAAAGAATAATTAACGTAAGGTTTTTATTTTTAATAATATTATTACATCAAGGAGTATACGATGACTGAACCCGCCGGAATGGGCTATCAAACACCGCCCCATTATGTGCCAACACACACCCCTTCTCAAGACAACCAAGAGAAAAAAGTCACATACATGAACTTTATGATTTGGGATTTTATACGTACTCTATTTCCTCAATGCCCTTCTGGTATTTTCTCATTCAGGGAAACAGGAAGAAGGCCCGAAGCGTGTGTTCTCTCTTTTTATAGAGATTGTATGGATTTTGATCTTACAGCACGAGCGCAAGCGGGTATCTTCACAGGTCACTACCTGCGAAAAAGTCCTCTTCCCTCCTGCGAAGAAACCTCCTGCGAAGAAACCTCCTGCGAAGAAAAAGGACTTTTTTCTGTCGATTCGACGCACGATGATTCGCATGCTATCCAACAAGCGACTGAAGATATCTTTTCCGTGATGGCCAAGCAGATGGCTTTTCCTGGTATGCTGCCCCAAGATACAAAAGCTTTGGTGTTGGTCGGCACATCTTTTTCCGAGAATTTTGAACGAATCAAAGTCAATGAACCCTTTATCGATCAAACACTCCGCCTCAGGAGGACACCACCAGCCTGCAATAATGAAAAGAACGCAATTAATGCAAATACTCTTAAGATGATCTTCCACAACATATGCTCTAATGTAATGTTGCCGTCGGCAGGTAACGAAACCTTGAGAGAGACTGTTGGGTACATATGGCTAAAAATCTTCTCTATGCTGGAAAAACCATATACTGTCAAAAATTTTGCAAAAACAATGGTCTCATACTTGGTAAAAGTACGAGAACAACTTCAAAACGAAACACCTCATGTTCAATCTATAGCCAATCAAATACGGGAGATTTGTGATATTTGGGAGGGGGCTTTCAGGATCGGATCTTTCTGGCAGTTGCCAGAGACGACCACTACATAAGAAGATACGCTGTCCGTTAATATCTCTTCAAAAAAGCTGTAAGAACTTTCTCATTCTTACAGCTTTTTTTTGTATGGCCTTCTACTATACAATGCTTACGCAACATGTCCGATTAGGTAAACGAATATGTCGTCACTAGAAGAAGAGTCCATAGCTATGTCACTGCCACAGGAAAAGGGGATCGGCAGCTCATTTCGATTCCTCAATGTGTGCCAATTTATTGGTGCCATGAATGATAACATTTTTAAACTTCTTTTGGCCTTTTGCTTTATTGCCATTGAAGGAGCCGCGTCAAGTAACCGAATTTTAGCTATGGCAGGAGCCATTTATGTGCTTCCATTCATCCTTCTTTCAACAACAGCCGGAATTTTAGCTGATCGCTATAGCAAACGAACAATTATCATTATCACTCGATCCGTAGAGCTGGCAGCTCTTCTTTTTGGAATGATCGCCTTTGGCCTACAAAGTAAAGCGCTCTCCTTTTTTACCCTCTTTTTACTCGCCGCTCATAGCGCCATCTTCGGTCCATGTAAATATGGCATTATTCCAGAAATTGTTCCAAAAGAGTCCATTTCAAAGGCAAACGGTATTCTCACCTCGTTTTCCTATATCGCCATTATCGTGGGAACGTTTCTCGCTGCCTTTTTGACCGACATTACAAACAAAAACTTTTTGCTTGCTCTTGCCGTCTGTGCAACGTTTTCGCTCATCTCTTTGTTCGCAAGTTTTAAGATCCAAAAGACCCCCCCTGCGGGCTCCCATAAAAGGGTAACCCCTAAACTTATCTCTGAGCTCATTCATAATATTAAAATTATTCGAAGGGAACCTTCTCTGCTCGCTGCCGTCCTCGGCTCCGCCTTTTTCCTATTTGTCGGATCCTACATTCAGCTCAACATGATTCCCTTTGCCCTTAAAACCCTCCATCTGACAGATGTACAAGGCGGATATATGTTCCTTCTTGCCGCCTTTGGTATTGGGGCAGGCTCTCTTTTAGCAGGAAAGTTATCGGGAAAAGCGGTTGAATTCGGCCTTGTCCCTTTTGGTGGGATTGGCATGGCCGTTTCAAGTATTTGCCTTTCTCACTGGTCTCATACAATCCCTATCGTCTTGATTTTGGTCTTCCTAATGGGCTTTTTTGGAGGAACCTATCTCGTCCCTCTAGATTCGTACATTCAAGTGGCAAGTCCAAACACAAAAAGAGGCCAGATCGTCGCAACGACCAATGTATTAGGATTTTTTGGCGTTCTTCTCTCTGCCCTTTCTATGTACGTTATCAGCGAAGTAATCGGTCTCGAACCAGACCAAGGGTTTGCCATCGTCGGAATTGCGACTCTTATCATCGCAACGTGCATTTCAATATCGATATCTGGCTACGTCATTCGCTTCTTTTCTCTTATCGTAAGTTATGTCTTTTTCCCCTCGTATCTTAAAGGAAAAGAGCGCGTTCCCCTCGATCAACCCTCTGTTTTCTTTGCTCCCCAATCCTTCTGGCCATGGGTAAGCGTGCTTCTCGCCTCACAACGACGCAGGATGAGAATCTTTTCTCTTTCTCCTCAAACACAGCCTCCTCTACTTGGTAAATTCATGCGCAGGATGGTCTCTGTTATCACCATCGATCAGATAGAAGAGCTGTTTCCAGGAGGAAATTCGGAAGAGTTGGTTCGACACGCTATCGGCCGAGGAATTTCGGTTGCTCTTTTCTGCTCGAAAAAAACCCTTTCAGAGCAGCTTCAACCCTTTATTAAAGCGTGGAACAAAGAGCGCGTTATGCGAAATACCCCGTTTTTTTCCGTCACCATTCCAGAAGGGGAAGAAAAGGGAGATAAGCCGTGGGCGTCTGCCCACATCGATCCGATCGAAATTGATACCGAATCGGTATAGATATGACACCATTTAGACGGCATTATCGGCGCAAAGAGTCCTTTTTCCTGGAGGGGCAACCCCCAGGCGTCTTCCAATGGCCTTCAAAGTGATGGATCGCGTAGACATATCCCTGCTGTTTAAGTACTGAGAACGTCTCATCTGTAAATCCAGCATATGCTTGAAAATAACAGGTCGGAAAAAGGATGTTTCGATCAGGTCCCTCTTCTATAAACGATTTAGCACTATATCTAAAAGGATCAAATGTTCGAGCAACGACCCTCCACAGCTTTGTATACGGCTTAGCCGCCTCTTCCCAGCGCTCACACGCCCTATCAATTGTCTTTTTCAAAATTGGGTGATTGGGTCGAGCGGCAATCAGGCCATTGTTCACAATAAAGGGATCTTTAGGTGCAAGCAAAATATAGTGAAGCGGCTCATAGCCTGCGATAAAGTCAAAATGAGAACAGAGATCATGAAAAGGGCGTACGCACTCAACATCGTGATCTGCATATATGCCCCCCTCTTTATAGAGGATCATATATCGCATAAGATCGCTCTTACCACCCCAGTTTGTCAGCTCCTCGATCAGGGGAGAGAGAGGACCAAAATCAAACTCCGAAACAAGTCGTCGTCTCATGCCAGGTACTGGAAGCTCTCTTTCGGGATCATCTGTCCAAAAACAAAACTCCCACGAAGGGTGACGATCAATCCACGAGGACAGATTCTTTACAGAGCCCGCAGGAAAGGAAGAAGGACCTATCCAGATGAAGTGAACTTTCTTTGGAATCGTGTATATCGGCTCTTTTTTAAGATGGGCCAAAGCGTGCCGATACTGTTCCTCTACCCTCTTTCCGGTATTTTTCACATCAGGGCGATGCCAAAGCTGTTCTTGACTATATTTTCTACAATTTAAGCCACCTCGCTCACCCATCATCGTTTTAAATGAAGGATCGCCATAGAGATCACTACCAGACCAAGAAACGACAAGCACAAGGAATAAAAACAGCTTTTTGCCGATCACAATCAAAACCCTCCAATTTGACTCCCAAACTGGACCATAGCCGTCATGCGAGCCGACCGCAAGAAATAATGCACTTTGGTTACGTTTAGATTGAGAGACATGTCCTATCGTGGAGGATGTGGTCTGCCTATTTGATGGGGAGCAGAAACGTAGACCAAAAATCTGTGTTGATTCTGTACGAACCAATCCGACAATGGCTCAAATAACCTATCGAAAGTATAACAAAGCCCGTTTCCTATACCCGGCATCATCTCAATAACTCCTCGAGCTATATTGATCACATTAGTAATTGTAGCCATCAGTATATGTGTCACCACATGCTTCACAACATTCCATGGTGTTATACTCCTTTTGGCTAGATTTTGAATGATCGCGGGAAGAGATAAAACTGTAACAAAAATAATGTCGTTAACAAGAGCAACAACGTGTTTCGCAACCCGGATAGCGCCGGTAAGAGTCGAGTACCCTGGCCTATAGCCACTTGCCTTATCTTCGATGAGAGGAAAGATCCGCCTGTTGCATACACCGTTAAAATAGCTCTCAATCCCAGCTCGAACAAAACCTTCGTTTATACAACAACGACACATAATCCCTCCTCCACTTAAAGATCACAGATAGTAGCTTAGCTCTTTGTTTTTTCACCACAAGCCCTTCGTAACCGGTCGAGTATGGCCCTCCACTCAACTGTTTGGGGAATACGACCATCGACAAACACAGAAGTACAGCCACGATCGTCGAGTTCCCGCAACGCCCCATAGAACCGCTTAGCCACAGAAACAGGACAGGTTGATCGTCCCATTGTAATAATGGTTGGAGCCCCCTCATAGGTCCGGTCTTCAAATCCGAGAACGCCATCAAACTGTTCTTTTGGCTCCCAGGAGTCGGTATGAAGGTACAGCTGTGCTTTAGGGGAGTAGTGACGAAAGTGCTGGCCAGGACAAAGTGGGGTAGAAGAGTGCAGATCGTGCACAGCCTTCCCCAGCACTTTTTCAATATCGGCGATGTTGACAGCACCAGGGCGACCTACGTACCACACGCCCTCTTTCCAGATGAGAATGGTCGACTCAATCCCCTTTTCACATGAGCAAGAAGTGCGAAGTATAGGAAAGGAAGAGCCAAAATCGTGTTCTACATGGTGCGGCGCTGTCGAGGAAGGGCGGCTAGAAAGATTGGCAGAAGGAGCAACGAGAGGTCCTGCCCTTTCGATAAGAGAGAGCGTATCGCTGTTATCTGGCATTCTAAAGGCGGCTGTTGGAAGAGCAGCCCGCACAGAAGAGGGAACCCGATCCTCAACAACAGGAAGGACAACGGTAAGACCCCCCGGCCAAAAACTGTCTATAAGAAGACGGGCCTCTTCTGGAAACTCTACGGTGAGCTCTTCTACCATATCTACAGAGCTTACATGAATGATCAAAGGATTGCTCGGAGGCCGCCCTTTAAGGGTAAAGACCTGCTCTACAGCCCTGTTATCGGCAAAACGCGCTGCCAATCCCCACACGGTCTCTGTGGGGATGGCAACAGGCTTTGATCGATGTAAGAGAGATAGAGCCTCTTCTTCTGAAATTAACATGAGGCGGTCAATGGAGAGACCAGCATCTTTTCATCTCTCTCCTTGCAAATGGTTTCAACAAAGATCTCCGTATCCATCGATCCATGGACAATGTTGTCTCGTGTTCTTACTGAAATATTCTTCTCTTCAACCTCTCGATCTCCGACGGTAAGAATATAGTTATAGAGCTCAAGCTGTGCTGTTCGAACCTTTTTAGAGACCGATTCTGCAGACCCATCGACACGAGTCTCAAAACCGAGTTCAGAAAACCTCTTTTGAAGCTCATCTGCATATGCCCGATGGCGATCGGCAACCGGGAGGATAGAAATTTGCGCAGGACTCAACCACATCGGGAATTTTCCAGCATAAAACTCGATCAACGCTCCAAAAAAGCGCTCAATAGAGCCATATAAAGCTCTGTGCGATATCACAGGTCGCTTCTTCGATCCATCAGCTGCTGTATACTCAAGATCGAACCGCTCTGGAAGAGACATGTCGAGTTGAACAGTTCCACACTGCCATTTGCGGCCCAAAGCATCGTGAACCCTAAAATCGATCTTCGGCCCATAAAAGGCTCCGTCTCCTTCGGCTATCTCATACGGTTTTCCGGATGAATCAAGGGCATTTTTCAAAGCGGCAGTGGTCGTCTCCCACTCCTCATCTGTTCCGATGGTGTGCGCGTCTGGTCTTGTAGAAAGAACAAGCGTATAGGAAAGACCAAACGTCTTGTAGATCTCATCGGCAAGGGAGAGAACCGCCTGAATCTCCGTTTGAATATCGTCTGGCTTCATAAAAATATGGGCATCATCCATATGGAAGCAACGCACACGAAAGAGTCCTGAAAGAGCCCCAGAGTGCTCATAGCGATGGCAAAGGCCCACTTCAGCAACCTTGAGAGGAAGCTCTCGATAGCTATGAGCTCGTGATCCAAACAAAAGCATGCCTCCAGGACAGTTCATGGGCTTAATGGCAAACTCTCGATCTTCAATAGTCGATGTGAACATGTTCTCTCTGTAATTTTCCCAGTGGCCTGAGCGCTCCCAAAGAGAACGCGCCATCAACGTGGGTGTCTTTACTTCAATATATCCAGCCCTCTTATGGCATTCTCGCCAGTACTCTAACAGCCTGTTCCACACGACCATCCCTTTTGGCTGAATAAAGGGCATGCCCGGAGCCTCTTCACGAAGTAAAAAGAGGCCAAGTCGTGGCCCGAGAATTTTATGGTCTCGCTTCTTTGCCTCTTCAATTCTATGAAAGTACGCTTTCAGCATCTCCTTGCTTGGAAAGGAAATACCATAGATACGGGTAAGCATCGGATTGTTTGCATCACCTCTCCAGTATGCTCCAGACGTCTTCAGAACGCCTATTGCCTTAATTTTGCTTAAAGAAGAAAGGTGGGGACCCCGACAAAGATCGGAAAATTCACCCTGAGAATATGCGGTCAGCTCTCCTCCTTGTGGAGCAAGCTCCTCAATTAATTCCTTTTTATACGGATTGCCACTAAACGCATTCAAGGCTTGAGATGCATCCTGAAAAGCATAACGCTCAGGTTTATAATTTTCAGAAATGATCTTTTTCATCTCCTTTTCGATTTTAGGAAAGTCCTCGTCAGAAATTGTCAAATTGGCAAAATCGTAATAAAACCCCTCCTCAATAGAAGGACCTATTGTCGGTTGCGCTTCAGGCCAAAGGCGAAGAACCGCCTGTGCAAGCACATGGGCGGAAGTATGCCAATAGACATCTTTTCCATCTCGATCTTCAAAAGAGATGAACTCTACCCGATCGCCTTCTTGTAAAACTGTTTGTACATCTGTAAGAATTCCATTGATACGGCAACAGAGCGCATCACCAGGAGCTGTAAGCTGTAATGTATGAGCGAGATCTGCCGCTGTAGTAGAAGGAGAAACCTTTCTCTTTTCTACAATTTTTCCCCGAACAAACTCGATTTCCATAACAATATCCTCGCCTTAACATTACACGATAAAAAAAAGACTCAAAGAATGAGCAGTAATATGATATCACAGATAAAGGGAAAAAACCAGTGGAACAATTACCATGTCAGAAGAGCATAACCAACAGCTCGATTGCGAAGCGTTCTATCTCAATGCCGTGCGGTCTACAAAATCATGGCAAGGGGAAATAGAAAACGCGCTTTTTGCATTTTCCTTTGAGGAGATCTCCAATCTCGAAAAAAGCGGACTTCATGCCGTATGCTCTGTTACCAACCTTCTAAAGTCCAGAAGGCTGGCCTCACTGTGTATTACCGAAAAAGGAGCCCTTGATCTTGAGGTCATCAAACAAGCAAAAGAGATCCTCGAAAAACACCTTTTTCATTTAGGACCAGGATTAGAAGAAGACCGTCGAAGAGATCTCCACATCAAAAACGCTCTCTCTTTTCTACTTGAAAGCCAAAAAGCACAACGCCTCATACAAAAAATGTCTCGCCCTATTGTAAACCGCCTTGCAGAAAATGCCGTTCGAGACACACTAATACTTTCTGAAGACCAACCTATTAATGACTCTCATGTTAGAAAAGCTGCCCTTGTTGCCCTCTTTACCTCGCTTCGACAGAGCTTAGGTTCATGCTTTGCCACAGCTCCGGCCATTGTCGTTCAAGAAGAGTTTCCCCTTCTCTTTTTACAAGATATTGATGAACTTATGGGAACCGCCAGGTTGACAAGAACAGTCGAGGGTAACGAATACAGTGTTCCTTTAAGCGCAAGCTGGGGGCAAGGCGATCTCAAAAAACCACTCGTGCTAACACTTCCTCTCGAAAAATCACTCAACCCTTGTTGGCTCTCGCCTATCCTCATAAATATCTTGCTCTCTCTCAAGGTCATCTCAAATGCCTCTCAATTACAACCATTGATTGAAAAGGTGTTGGGTAAACGATTGAGTAGAAAAAAATGGCTCGTCACAGATATAGAAGAGGTTTTTAAACTTCTCTTCCTCTCTCATCTATCCATCTCTGAAAAAGATCTCGAAGAGTATCTCTTAAGACCTAAAGCAATGATGCAGACAGCCGCTGTCGCCGCCTACCCAGTTGCAAGAGCAGAGGATAAGGAAATCAAACGATTTTTCGAGCTATGGGAGAGGGCAAAAAGGCGATATAAAGCAGGGGCCGACTGCGCTCTACTTAAAAGCTGGGAGTACACTGTTGCCTCCTTTTCAGAGGTCAAGTTTGACTTTTGCCGTTGGAATTTCTATTCCAGCTTAGGCCTTAACTGGGATGATGCTGGAGGCATTGGCAATCTTCTTTACACAATTGGCACACAACGCGTTGAACAAACAAACCAAGAGATCCAAGAGTACAAGGAAAAGTACGAGGCCATCTCCATTGAAGTCGATTATCTTTCGAGACGACTACAACAGGCAAGCACAGAGTCAGAGATTCGCTGGATCAAAATAGAGCATCAGTCAAAGCAGGCAGAACAGTATCACATTCAACAGCTGTATGAGATGGCCGTTGAAAAAACAAACAAGATCACCCACCTACACCAATTTCTTATCGATCAGTATGACTCCATGCTAAAGGAATATTTTCAAGAGATCTATGACGCCGATCTCCATGATGTCCAAACAGGGCGGTTCGATGACAGTCCTGCGGGATTTCGCCTTCTCTATAAGCATGGGCGGACCAATCCCTCATTATGGTCTAAAATCTTTTCGCTTGAAGAGTATATCGAAGCGCTTGTCTCTTTCTTTACTATTACAGAGCAAGAGCTCCTACACCATAGCGAAGTGCAAGGAATTGAGGCTGAGTTTAGCTCCATCATCACACTTTTGGCTAACCATGTTCGCTCTGAAGAGTTTATGGAATCGGCATTCTATCGAACAGCCGTTGCCCACGGCGTACGCCCTATCGACAAACCCTTGCTTAATCTCGATAAAATAGAAAAGAAGCCATGGGTATATACTTCTGGCGGCTCTATGAAGACTCTTGTTAGCTCCTACTTTTGCCTTCATGATAAGATTGAAGTCCAAGAAAGATGGGTTGAAAATGAAACAGAGTTGCTCGCTTTTTACATAGATAGTGTTCGACTCTCTCTAAAAAAAGAGACCCTCTATACCCCGTCTTATCTGCTTTCACATTCACCTACACATGCGTTTTTGCTCTGTCCTCACCATTTTTCTTTCAAAGAGAGCTGGGACAGCGATGTGTATAGTTATACATGGATTCGAAACGCGCTCGTAGACCCAGCCCTTTCGTTTTACTCCTCATGTGTTCTCGATAAGGAGGCTGTAGAATCCTTCTGTTCCATGATTGGAAATAGCCTTCCCGAAGAGATTACAAACCGCTTTCTCAATGAATCCTCTACAATCTCCGGATTTCTCCGTCCCTATGAATTGGCACGAGAGATAGAAAAGCTCTTTTCAATTGATGCGGTCTTACATCCTTATCAACGGGTTCTACAGGAGCTGTGCATAGAAAAACTCCTTTTTGAATCCGTTCCGTATATCTCTCCAGAAGATCTTCACAAAACCGTATTCGATATTATCAAAGAAGCCCTACCAGAATATGCCCATAAAATAAATATAGAGTCGATTCGAGCACAACTCCCTTCTTTTCACATGCCGCTTAAGTCATCTGAATTACTTTCTCTTCTTAAAGGCTATGTCATATCCTTAACGGGGGCCTACAGGTTTTCTCAAGACGTTTTTGAAAAGATTGTTCAGGAAATGCGAAAACAAAGACGTCTCCCCCCTCAACCAATTATTGTGGCCGATTCAAACTGGGTAAAGGAGCTCTTTGCATTTGTGGTCAGCCCCGTCTCCCAGCAAATCGAATTTTGGAGCGTCAATGCATACGGTACTAAAGGAGCCCCTATTTCCCACTGGAAGAGATGGCTCGACGGAAGCCAAAAAGGAAAAACATGGGGCATTTTTAACAATCCGATCCAATATACACATTAATTTTTAAGAGGTTAACACACACTGCAGAGATAGATGTCTTAAAGCCCGTTTACAAAAAAAGGAAAAAGACCGTATACAAGTTGGCAGATATGTTGCTTGTAAAGTCATCTGGCTTTTTCTTGCAGTAAACCTTATCAACCCATTTAGGGAGAGTAGAATGAGATTTTTACGGTATGTATTACCATTTGTGGTAACCACGTTTGGGGTAGCGGCCTCCCTTCAGGCGGTCGATGATGAAGGGTCTTACTCCTCAACAACAGCAGCTCAACAGCGTGATTTTGATGCGTTGCAAGAGTTTATTAAAACAAAACGCGCCATCTCTATCCAAGACAAGGGGGGAAACCTCTCGTTTTCTGGAGATATTAGAACTGAGTGGTACTTCATGAAGGCCAAAACGGGCAGTCGGTATCAGCGAGGATGGAAAAGCCGTAAGCTCTTCCCCAACTCTTTTACTAAAAAGGAGTTAAAGGCAATGCGACCAATGAAGTACGAGTCTGAAGCCAGAAGACTTGCATACAAGGCAACCAGAAACAGAATGGAGCCTCCTTACCCAACAAACGAGTTCGATATTGAGTCAAACTTGATCTTCGACTACGTTGCCGACCGCGGATGGGGGACGGTTCGTCTTCAGTTTTCTAACCCAGCTGGTATTAAAGAGCATAACCGTTCGAACTTTACTAATCTTCGAGACAGCAGGAAGATGATGTATGGAAGCGGTAAAACGGGAAACATCGCTCTTCGAAAATGTTTTGCGGGATACAACATCTGGGAGAGGGGAACTTCTCGATTCGACCTTGAAATTGGTCGTCGTCGTCTCTACGATGTCTTTGACTCACGCGTCCAGTTTGGAAGTTACTTTGACGGTCTGTTAGCTCGTTTTTCAGGAAGCTGGGAAGGGGTTACCGATTACGCTCTTAAAGCATCTGCCTTTGTTGTCGACTACACAGTTGAACACTTTGGATATATTGGTGAATTAGGGCTTTTGAATCTCGGTGACACCGGATTCGACCTCAAATATTCTCTCGTCCACTGGGACCGAAGCGGAAAGAACCGCTACAACAAAAAGCATCCAGAAGGTGTTCGATTTGTTAACTCTCAGATTACCGCCGCCTACAACTTTAGTCCTGATGTTGTCAGCATGAAGACGGTGTTGTACGGTGCTTATGTCCACAATCACAAAGCTCCAAAAACACGCTTTACCAGAAACAAGCGAAAAGATGACGCCTTTTACCTCGGTGCTCGTGTCGGTGAATCCGTCCGTAAGGGAGACTGGTCTTTAGATTTCTGCTATCAATGGGTACAGGCACAAGCCGTCTCTGAGCGTGATGTGACAGACATTAACCGAGATAACCCACGGGCTATCTCGATGTATAACCGTCGCTCTGGTGGTTTTGCCAACTATAAGGGATGGAGGCTCGAAGGGTTCTATTCTCTCACAGACAACTGGACTCTCAACGCACACTTCGATCGAATTCACGAAGAAGATCGCGGTCTTGGTGGTAAACACCGTTCCTTTAAATTCTACCTTGCTACGGTGTTTGGCTTCTAAAAGAGGCGCATAGGAACATTTGCTCAAAGAACCCTCAGGGAAGGTTTTTCCTGAGGGTTTTTTCTACTCCGGGCTGCTCTAGTCAAACCAACGCTCAATAAACGCTGGCAGGCTGTCTGGCCCATCCCCAAACATGTCATATATGCCCTGTTCTTCTGCCTGAGAAAGAGTAGATTTCAATGCTCGAAATGTATTATGTGCACAAACGAGAAGATAACCGGCAAAAGCAGCTCGTGATTTTCGCTCCTCTTTTTCCGAACACGCGTTAATCGTGTCTGCTTTTCTTGCAATCGATGCAAGCTGTACAAGCGCAAAAAGAAGGTTTTTTTCCTCCGGATATACATCGTTTATTTGTATTGTGCTCTGCTCCCATAGACCATCTATACGGTCCCCAACAGTTATACCCCCCTTATATTGTTGTAGCAAAGAATCGAATAAACGCACTTTCACTTCTTGTTCAAAAACACCTTCTTTTCCCGAAATATAACGAGAAAGATCCGCACAACTTCCTTGTATAGAATCCTTAAGATGTATAGGACACTGGTTGTCATGTTCTGAAGGTAACATGTGCTGAAGTTGTCTACATATATGCCCGGCCTTGGCAACTCTAATTCCAAGACAATCGGCTGGGTCATTTACCCCATCGGTAAGAAAAAGGGTCGCCTCTTGCAAAAGGTCTTCCGCATCTACAACCCCTTCTTGTCTAAAATCAGCACATTCTTGAGAAGGAATATTTGATATGCGGTGAGTAGGATCTTGACCAGGTTCATCTCTATTAAAAAGAGACCTAAGGTGAGAATGAATAAAGCTGCCTTCTGTTGCCCTAAAAAGCACTTTCTTTTGAGTATCAGATAAATTCTCCAGCCCTTCTTGTATCCTTGTATAGAAATACTCTGTGACAGTAATTGCAAATGCCCATCGATTTCTTTTTGAGGCATCGTCTTCAGCCTCATCGATTATCGAAAAACGGTTGGCCACTACCGCTAATCTCGCAAGGGCAAGGAGCTGTATTTCTCGATTCTTACTAAGAGAATTGATGATCCTTGTTGCTTGCTCTAACGCATTCTCTCCTTCCCATATCTTATTATATATCTCCTCGATTATTTCTATTTCTGCAAGAGCGCTCTCTATCTCCCTAATAAGATATCCAAGATCATCTGCAACACGAGAAAAATTTCCATAGCCAACCTCGGGAAGCCCTAAAGCCTTATCGGTCTTTTTGGCAACAATCTTTAATAGAGATCGTCGACTTTTTCGTAACTCTTTGAGAAAACTCTTATGTTGTCTGCTCTTTTGTAAAAGTCCTGCTCGCTCATCAGCAGTGACTTTTTGTAACACTAAAAGTAGGTTTCTTCCCTCTACCATCGTGGATAAAATATTTTCTCTTTGATCAGGAGAAAAGCCTAAGCGCCGTAAGGTAAGTTCGTTTACTATTTCACAGATCTCTATAATACATTTTTGAACTGTCGAGGGAGCCTCCCCTTGAAAAATCTGTTCGATAACTCTGTCTGCTGCTCGGGTAGATCTTCTCAATAATGAGACGGGAATGAATTTTCGTATTCGACACGTACAGCCTGGCTCTTCTTTATGACATTGAACAATAAGAGAATGAAAAGCCGTAATCTTTTCTTCTAGAGTGAACGCTCCAGTCACAGGTTCAAAACCAGGACAACGCTCTTTTAAACGAAACTTATCTATCTCGAAAGATAAAGAGGAGATATCCCCCCTCCCTCCCGAAAGAAGGCTATCAAAGGCCAAAAGGACCTGGCTAACCGCTAATTCATGTGTATTATTAACAGAAGACACCATATATTCACCTATTACAAGATATCTTTTATTTACACATTATTTCATTTTTGGAAAACAATAAAAAACGAATGGTGGAGTAGTAGATTAAAAGGTGATTATGGTGAAGATGGCAGTTGCCACTGAATCGGGGAAATCCCCTGTTTCTGCAAATAGTCATTAGCTTTGGAAAAATGACGACAGCCAAAGAAACCGCTATGGGCTGAAAAAGGAGAGGGGTGTGACGCTGTAAGAACAAGGTGAGAATTGTTCAATCGATCCGACACCTTTTGACATTTTTCCTGAGCATTTTTTCCCCAGAGCATGAAAACCACGCCTTCTTTTTTCTCAGCCACCGCCTCTATGACGGCATCTGTAAAGAGCTCCCATCCTCTTTTGTGATGAGAGAGGGGCTTGCCCTCTTCAACCGTAAGTGTTGCGTTCAAAAGCAACACCCCTTGTTTTGCCCAAGAAGTAAGACATCCATGATTTGGCATCGTCACATGAAGATCTTGCTCAAGCTCTTTGTAGATGTTAACAAGAGATGGAGGCGTAGAAACACCGGGAAGAACGCTAAAGCATAAGCCATGGGCTTGCCCACGACCGTGATAAGGATCCTGTCCAACGATAACCACGCGAACGGCTTCAAAAGGAGTACATCGTAGTGCCTCAAAGATTTTCTCCTCGGACGGATAGATCGTGCGACCGGCCCACTTTTCCCGCTCAAGAAAAGCTCGAAGAGAAGTGAGATAGGACTCTGCTAGCTCATCTCCTAATACACGCGACCACGAGGGGGGAATTTCGAATGGAAGAACCTCTATCATAAATAACGCTACCGTATGTAAAAGTCAGACGTCCAAGTGTACGAAAGCGCGACTTTTTCTCACAGACCTTGCATCCCTATCACACAGATCTATACAATACTTCCTAACTTTTTGGAGGAAAAGCGTGTTATCAGACGATCCGTACAAGACAGAATTTGACCGACTCAACCCCCAACAACAAGAGGCCGTCACTCATGTACACGGTCCAGCACTCGTTATTGCCGGTGCTGGATCTGGCAAAACGAGGGTGGCCACCATGCGCGTTGCACATCTTATACGAGAAGGGATTCACGCACACAACATCATTGCTGTTACGTTCACCAATAAAGCCGCCAAGGAGATGCGAGAAAGAGACCACACACTCATTGGCTCTTCTGTACTGGTTTCCACATTTCACAGCCTTGGTGCCCGCATTCTACGAGAACAGGCTCACCTCCTCGACTATCCACAAAATTTTGCCATCTATAATGAAGAAGAGAGCGAAAAAATTCTTAAAAATATTCTCAAAAGCCGCTTGCTAAAAACAGACAAACTCTCTCTCGTTCGTGCGGCTATCTCAAAAATCAAGGGAGCCCCTTCGCTTTTTGATGGATATGACGCTCAAACACAATCGATCTTCACCGAATACCAAGAAAAACTTAAAGCGTCTGGAGCCGTCGATTTCGACGACCTTATCTATCTTCCACTCGAGCTCTTTGCCAAAAATAGTGAAATTCTCTCTCTCTACAATCAAAGGTGGAGCCATATCCTTGTAGATGAGTATCAAGACACCAGTGAGAGCCAGTGTCAATATGCCGCCTGCCTCGCCGGCGAAAACCACAATATCTTTGCCGTCGGCGACCCAGACCAGTCTATATACTCCTGGAGAGGGGCAAAAATTACCAACATCCTCTCCTTCCAAGATCGGTTTCCTGGAGCCAAGATCATCCGCCTAGAGCAAAACTACCGAAGTACCAATACCATCTTGCAAGCTTCAAACGCTGTGATTCAAAAAAATAGCAGCCGCTATGAAAAAGATCTGTGGAGTGAGAAAGGAAGGGGAGACCAAATAGTTGTTCACATTGCCCAATCGGATCGTCACGAGGCAGAATTTGTCTCAGAAACGGTGCAGTCTCTCGACAGTTCGCTGAACAACATGGCCATTTTATACAGAACAAATGCCCAGTCTCGATCAATTGAAGAACAGATGCTCAACTGCCGTATTCCCTATCGGATTTGGGGAGGAACCCCTTTTTATTCGAGAAAGGAGATCCGAGATGTGGTGGCCTTTTTGCAATTGGCCTCCTTGCCTCAAGACACCATCGCCTTTGAAAGAGCGCTCAAAACAGTCGGTCATGGCATTGGAGCTGTGACCATTGCCAAAATTCAACAACAGGCGCTTGCTCGCAATATTCCCATTTTTACCGCCGCCCTCGAAGCAGTTCACCAAGAAGATCTCTTCACAAAGAAACAGCGCCACAATATCGAACAATTTTGCGCTCTTATCTCCTCTCTTCGACAACAAATCGAAGGAGGATCTGCCTACTCACTCATCTCATCTGCCATCCACGATACGGGATATATTTCGGTGCTTGAAAAGGATGAGGAAAGCGCAACAGAGCGCAAAGAAAACCTAGAACAACTTTTGGCCAGAGCCCAAGAGTGGGACGATCTCAACGAAGGAAAATCTCCCCTTTTGCTGATCGAGGAGCTCGTCCTTGAAGGAGCCCGCGACCAAAAGGAACAGGAGGGGCCACAAATAACGCTGGCCACTATACATAACGCCAAAGGGCTTGAGTTTGACTGCATCTTCCTCGTCGGTCTCGAAGAAGACATCTTCCCTCACATTAATGCAAAAAAGACGCCTTCTGATATAGAAGAGGAGCGCCGTCTTTTTTATGTCGGCATGACAAGGGCCAAAGAAAGGCTGTGTATCAGCGCCTCAAAAAGCCGCTTTGTCTTCGGTGGAGTTCGTTATATGGCACCAAGTCGCTTCCTTCGAGAGATCCCCGCGTCATACACGAAATCTACCAAAGGCATGTCCGTTCATGCTCCTAAAGTACAACAGAAACTCCCCGTCAAACCCCAACAACTCAATCAGGGGCAGGTAGTTCTCCACCCAAGCTTTGGCATAGGTCGTGTCGATGCTATCGTAGAGACAAGTGCAGGAGAGGCATACGAGGTTACCTTCTCAAATGACTCGACAAAACGAAAAATCTTAGCTGCTCACTCTCCAATGAAGGCACTACGATGAACGGGCACCGTGATTTAGTTTCAAACAGAAAGGCCACCTTTCAATACGAGATCCTCGAAACATATGAAGTTGGCATCCAGCTCGTTGGTACAGAGATAAAATCTCTACGCACACATGGGGGCAGCCTACAAGAGGCGTTTATCTCCTGTGAAAAGAGGGAGCTGTGGCTGGTCAACGCTTCGATTCCTCCTTATCGATTTGGTAACATCTATAATCACGAAGAGCGCAGAAAGCGCAAACTTCTTGCCCACCGCCGCGAGATTTCAAAAATCTCGGCCGCCATTCAAGAAAAAGGGCTTACCTGTATTCCATTAGCTATTGTATTACGAAAAGGCAGGGCGAAGGTACGAATTGCCCTTGCTAGAGGGAAAAAGCTTCACGATAAGAGAGAGACCATAAAAGCACGTGAAGACAAACGAACAATTGCGAGAATGATGAAACATCAAGGGAATTGACATGGCGCAGCCTGTAGGCGCTTTTAGAAGAGCGTGCTTGTCCATCTATAACGCGCCCTATGCTGTAGCGCAATCGATCGCCCAATCATACAGATCTCTTACACATAAAGTTGTAACCCTTGCCTCTCGTATCTTTCCAATTTCCAAAGAAACACCTGCCGCTGGATCTGTTGGATCAGGCCTTTATGCAGGAAATGCGCGTATTGTATTCGTCAATGGAGTAGGCGCTACTGAAAAACGGTGTAGAGAGGCTGCCGAAAAAATTTCCGACCTTTTCAACTCAACCACTGTTCACTATACCTTTTTGCCCCTTTGCTATACGAGCGTTATACGGTCCATTGTTCATCGAAGGCCCTCTCGAGAAAGCGAATTTCTCCTCGAGACTGTTCGGGAACACCTCAAAGCGCCTACAGCCCAAAATGCCCCACAAACGCTTCCCGGAGGAAAGCGCATAATCGTTATTCTCCACTCTGGCGGTGGTGCGATGATGGCGGCCATTCAGGGCCAGCTTACACGAGATGAACGACAACAGATCGACATCATAGCCCTTGGATCGGCCCACCTATTCTCTCGACACCGCAGATACCACGCCGTATACAACATAGTGAGCCCAGGAGATCCCGTCCCATATCTGTGCTCCTTAATTCGACAAGTGGTTCATAATGCAAAGGAATTTTTCAAACCGATTCATATTGTCGGATCTCCAGTAGATAAAGTAACGATGTCTCGCCACGGCTTTTTTGGAGAGCTGTACCAGCAAGCCCTCGAAGAGAGAAAAGAGGCGTACGATAAAGAAATTATTTCCACAACGGCTCCTCTCCCGAACCAACCAGAAGCCCCACCCAAGAAGCCCAATACATCTTTGTTTCTCCGGCTCCGCAAATTAATACCAGGTCGATCTTAATCTTTACATTTTCCAGCCATTAGAGAGATACTCTTCCTAAATATTTTCGGAGAAATCGCATGAAACATTTTCTTCTTCTAGTAAGCTGCGCCCTTTGCTTTTGCCCCCCCTTTTTTGCCGAAGAGGTGCTCACCGAAGAGGCACAAGTCTCCCTTCTTATAGAGGCAACCAAAGTCTCTTTAGAAAGACTACAAACACTCGGAAACCATCTACAAGCTTTTAGACAACAAGAGAAGCTTTGTATCGATTCACCAGACGATATTGAAGGGCTCTATCAACTATCCTACTGCGCTCTCGATCTCCTCCAGTCGATAAAAAAGGCCAACGTTGAGCCCTACTTCCGAACGGCGTTTCTCGAAGAGCTCGAAACCGTATCAAAAAGCGCGCAACACAAAACCATACCCTCCCTTACCTCATGATCGAGAAAAAACCAGTAACCGTTATCGACCGAACGACAAAAACCCTCTTTCAAGAAAAAGTTTGGGGCCAATGGTGGCTGCACTTTTTGTATGGCGATTCGTTGCTCTCAAAATTGCTCGGGACCCACCTTCTTCACGGCCTCTTCAGGTGGCCTCTCCTTTCTTGGGCTATTGGGAAATATTACGACTCGACCATAAGCAGGCGCCACATAGCGCCATTTTGCCGCCATTTTGACATCAATATGACAGAATGTGCTCTTCCCACTGAGGCGTTCCACAGCTTTAACGACTTTTTCACTCGCCATCTTCGACCAGAAGTCCGCCCTCAGGACAGATCGGACGAAACTATTACTATTCCAGCAGATGCCCGCTATACAGTAATTCGCTCAGTTGGAGCAAAAGAGCCTTTCTTCATCAAGGAAGAGCCTCTCTGTCTTGAAAAGCTTTTAGGAAGTAACACTCTTGCCGCCCGATTTTTAGGGGGCAGTGCTGTGATTGCACGGCTCTGCCCAACAGACTGTCACAGGTTCTATTTTCCACTAGATGGAAAACCATCAACAACTGTTTGGCTTCCCGGCTCGCTCTTTTCTGTTAGTCCAATCGCTACTACATCAAAACCGTGGATCTGGTGGACAAATCGACGCGCTGTAACGCTTATTGAGACTGAAAAAGCAGGAACAGTAGCCTACATCGAAGTAGGAGCTACCAATTGTGGCAGCATTATTCAAAACTTTGTTCCCAACTCTTGGGTCCGAAAAGGGGACGAAAAGGGATTTTTCCGAATAGGAGGCTCAGCCATTATCCTGCTCTTTGAGCCTAATCGAATGCAGTTCTCTGAAGACCTTTTGGAGCTTTCTTCCCAAGGAGACGAGGTCTACTGTCAGATTGGCCAACCGTTGGGAACCATCTTAAGCTGAAACCTCAAGATTTTGAAGCCGTCGCATGGTGTCTCGAGCATGCGCAGCATCTTCGAAACGAAGCTCACGAGCAGCCTTTTTCATGGCCGCTTCCCAGTCTTTAATTGATGCACGAATAGCCTGCATATCAACGGGATTCTCATCCACGCCTTTCCCTGTCTCCACAACGACAATCGGCTCTATCTTTCTCTGCACCGTCTGGGGGACAATATTGTGGTCTCGATTATACGCTTCCTGCTGTTTTCTTCTTTGTAGCGTAATGGCAACCGTATTTTCGATAGACTTCGTCTGTCTGTCTGCGTACATGATCACCCTTCCGTTGACATTTCTGGCAGCACGACCGCATGTTTGAACGAGGGATGTCTCCGAGCGCAAAAATCCTTCCTTATCGGCATCTAAAATAGCCACTAACGAAACCTCAGGGATATCTAACCCCTCACGAAGAAGGTTTATTCCAACCAGTACATCAAAGACTCCACTTCGCAGTTCATGAATGATCTGCAACCGCTCAAGGGTATCGATATCTGAATGGAGGTAGCGGGCCTGTACACCAAGATCGAGAAGGTATTTCGTGAGCTCCTCGGCAAGGCGCTTGGTTAATGTCGTTACCAAAACCCGCCCTCCTTTCTCCTTCTCCAGACGAATCTCCTCCAAAACGTCTTCAACCTGTGTCGACGCTTTTCGAAGTTCAATACAAGGATCTAAAAGGCCTGTTGGACGCAATATCTGCTCAGTAACTACCCCTTCTGCCTGCTCTATCTCCCATCTACTCGGTGTCGCGGAAACATAGAGCGCTTGATGGATCTTTTTGTGCACCTCATCGAACGTAAGAGGTCTATTGTCGTACGCCGAGGGCAGTCGAAAACCGTATTCAATAAGGGATTGTTTACGAGATCTGTCACCTGCGCTCATAGCGGAAAGCTGCGGAAGGGTAACGTGCGACTCATCGACAATCAGAAGATAATCTTCTGGAAAGTAGTCTAAAAGGCAAGGAGGGGGATCTCCAACCTCTCTTTGGCTAAAATGGCGCGAGTAGTTCTCAATCCCCTTACAAAAGCCGATCTCTTTGATCATTTCTATGTCATAGCGAACACGCTCTTGTAGGCGCTGAGCCTCCACAAGCCTGTTTTCTTTCAGAAACAGGGAGTGTCTTTGCTCAAGCTCCTGTAAGATGGACTCTACGGCCTTTTCTCGAACATCTTCTGGTGTAACGTGGTGAGAACCTGCATAAATGGTGACGCTCTCTTTGGTATCAAACCGCCTGCCTGTAAGCGGGTCAAAGAGAAAAATTCCTTCCACAGTCGAATCAAAAAATTCGATTCGAATGGCTGTATCATCTTCGTAAGCTGGAAAGATATCGAGTGTATCGCCTCGAGAGCGAAAGGTCGATCGTGTAAGATCATACTCTGTTCTCGTATATTGCATCTCGACAAGCTGCAAGAGAATCTCATCGCGCTTTCTCTCTTGTCCTACCTCTAAAGAGAGGTTCATTTGACGGTAGTATTCTGGAAGCCCGAGGCCATAAATACATGAAACAGAAGCTACGATGATCACATCTCGACGCTCTAATAACGATCTAGTCGCACTAAGACGCATCTTGTCTATTCTGTCATTGATGGCACAGTCTTTTTCAATATAGGTGTCCGATCGGGCCACATACGCTTCTGGTTGATAATAGTCGTAATAAGAGACAAAGTATTCGACGCTATTTTTGGGGAAAAAGGAGCGAAACTCTTGGTAGAGCTGAGCGGCCAATGTCTTATTGTGTGCCAAGATAAGCGTCGGCCGATCCACCTTAGCAATGACATTGGCCATGGTAAAGGTTTTTCCAGATCCGGTAACCCCGAGCAGCACCTGAGCTGGCGTTCCCGACTTGATGCTGCTCTCTATTGAGTCAATTGCTTGGGATTGATCGCCACACGGTGTAAAAGAAGAGATAAGCTCAAACATAAGAGTTAAACCGCTCCATGCTCCCGAGCAATTCTTGAGATCTTATTCCACGTTCCTGAAAGACCCATGGCGCTCTTGATCTCTTTAATCGTCTCATTGCCAATTTCTCTCATCTTCTGAGAGCCCTCGTAAATGATCGCCTCTACATATCCCTTTTCCTGTTCTATCTCTCTTCTCTTTTCGCGAATTGGGGCAAGAAACGTGTTGATGGCATGGGCCAAAGCTTGCTTTACCTCAACATCTCCAATAGTACCCTCGCGATATCGCATCTTAAAGAACTCTACCTGTTCTTTGTCAGGGTTAAAGATATCGTGATAGATGAAGATAGGGTTTCCCTCGACAGTGCCTGGAATATCGGCATGAATGCGATTTGGATCCGTGTAGGCACTTGCGATCTTTTTTTCGACCGTACGCTCATCATCGGAGAGCATAATCGCATTGCCAGCAGATTTGCTCATCTTCCCCTTGCCGTCGATCCCGATCAGGGAGGGGAACTCACTAGGCAAAAATTCTGGAACCGGCAAAGAGAGCCCGTATGTTGCATTAAGACGACGAACGATATCTCGTGCAACCTCAACATGAGCCTCATTGTCTCTACCGACAGGCACCAAGTTTGCTTTTGGCAAGACGATATCTGCCGCCATCAAAACGGGATAGCCAACAAGCCCAAAAGGCATGCTTTCCTCATTTATCCTGGCGTTTTTTGCCATCTCTTTAATGCTTGGTAACCCCTGCAATCTATTGATAGAGACAAACATCTCAAAAAATAGATTGAGCTCATAGACTGCGGGAATTGCCGACTGCAAAAAGATCGTCAACTTCTTTGGATCAAGTCCACAACTTAAATAGTCGATCATCATATCTTTAATATGATCTCTCACGGCCAACACATCTTTCTTTTGATGCTTTGTCGTCAACGCATGAAGATCAGCAATAAAAAAATAACAGTCATACTTGTTTTGCAAAGCAATCCTGTTAGTAATTGATCCAACAAGATGGCCCAGGTGAAGCTTTCCTGTCGGTCGATCGCCAGTAACAACGCGTACTTTTTGTTCCATTTTGTTCTACCTAAGTTATAAAAATTGTAAAAAGAAAAACAAATGAGAAAGAGATAATTAGCGGCACTGCCGCCAACGAAGAGAACAAAAAGAAAAGACCTTATAGTAACACATGACATATACCAATAGAGGTTGAGTATTTAAAGTGTATCACGCTTTCAAAAAAAAAGACACAACAATCTAAAGAGAGGACTTATACCTTTTGGGCTTTTTTCTCTGAACGAATCTCCTGGCCCAAACGACCAACAGAGTGTTCGTTGTAATCGACAAAAGAGAAAAACTTCTTCAACTGAGGAATCTTTTCCTCTATGCACTGTGCCATCTGTTGCGCCATCTTTCGATAGGAGGTATGTCCTGCAGCCTGAGATCGAAGCTCTGTAAGCCACTGCAGCGAGCGCAAATTCAGCGTCCAGTACCATCGCACATTATATGCCATAGGAACCACATACTGAGCCTCTGCAGGGAGTTCTTTTGCAATTGTGTTATAGGCGCTCTTTGCAGCATCCATAGCGGCTCGGTATTCGTTTTCAAGACCTGCTTCAACGATCTCTTCTGGCATGTAATAGCCATGGTTACAGGTCAAGAGCTGCCTTTCTTGTGTAAGCATTCGGTGACGCTGAAAGTCGCGATATGCCCCGAAATCGGCCAAAAACTCAAACGTAAACGAGGCGTTTTCAACCGATCGAGGGGATTTGTGCCTTCGTTGCTGACGGGCATTTACAGCGCTTTCTAAAATCCGATCGATCTCTTCTTGATCGAGTGTTCGACAATAATCGAGCAATTCCTCAAAACCTCGATCGGAATCTCTGTATAGCAATGCCGCAACTATCTTGAGCACCGCCTCAGAATCATACGAGACAAGGCGCACATACGGCCCATGTTCTTCTCGATCTTCCAGGCACACATGATTTGATACCTCTTCTATCTCCTCTTGCATCGCCTCTTGAAACTCAGCATATGAGCAATGCGTTCTGTGGTTAGGCTCAGCCCTTCGCACAAAGGAGGGGATCACCTTTGAAAGCTCTTCATAGGCACTCCTGCCAATTTCGTTAAGCTCTGTAAGATGCTCGCAATGAAGCTTGTGTAACATGCCCTCAAAAAAACGACCGTTTCCAAAGAGGCCCATATTAGTAAGCGCAGAAGCCGGGAGCAACCCTCTCACACAATCGAGAACCTTGGCTCGAATAGCTGCCGTATACGCATTTTTGGCAGTTTCCGGATCTCTCGGATGTTTCTCACTCATGAAATTCATGAGAGCCGAATGAAGCTTTGAATAGGTATCAAAGAGCATGTTACACGTAGAGACGTACAAAGAGCGCCAAGCAGAGGTCATCAAAACCGCCTCTCGATGAAAAAGATACTCTCCTCCTACCTTCTGGTCAAAATAGGCATATCGTGTCGATTTTTCTAAAGGGGAACCACCAATCCGGCAATCTTCAAGACTTTTTGCGGCAAGCATAGAGACGTTTTCAATGGCAAGATGCGCACCACCGAGCTCAGCTATCGAATCATCACCATATCCATCTAACACGCGATCATAAAAATTCTGCGCTCTTTTAATAGCAACGTATTGCTCTTCAGATCCTTCCTTATCGGCCCTTCCAACAATATCCTGAAACCACGATTCTTCTTCATTCATGATGAATTCGCGCAAAAGCAGCGTACGCAAGCCTAACGTAGAACGAGAATAGCGTGAAAAAAGTGCCCCCTTCACAACTTCTGGAAGGTTATGCAAGGCAAAGATAGAACCTTTTGTATTGGTAACAAAACGACAAAGGAGAGCCTCTTGGTCGGAGGAAAACTCTTCATGTGTGGGAGTCATAATACGAATATACCTGTTTTTTTTTGTCTAGCATACGTGTCAAGTAGACAAAAACACAACCCCCTCTCATAAGGAACGGGGGGCCATAGCAAACACAATTTGGAGCGTATCGGGGTCGAACCGATGACCTCAACAATGCCATTGTTGCGCTCTACCAACTGAGCTAACGCCCCTTAAAAAAGAAACAAAAGAAATGGTATGAAAAAACCTTCTTTTGACTCAAGAAGATTCTAACAAGCCTTTTAAACATCTACCGTACTGTTATATTATGATTCGCTCCTATAACAACAGTAAAGAAAATCATCCTTATTAAACACTCAAACTCGCGTTGCGTTATTATTCTCTAAATGGCCGGGTTTTACGGCGCAGCTGATAAAACACAAACCTCTTGTTGTATTCTTACCGTTTGTTGTATTCCCACCGTTTGTTGTATTCTCACCGTGTTTGCAAAGCATACCTTTCTAAGGTGACCAATGGACTCTCTTCAAGCCTGCGCACAACAACGGTCTGAGCCGTTATCGCTCCCTGTGCCCACGACCAATTTGACTACTGAAGAGACACACGCCTCTTCATGCAAGTGCGAAACGGCAAACAGTTTGCTAGAAGACAAAACCGCCGAGGCCACGTCTGGCGCTTTTGAAGATCTCAGACAGCAAAAAGCTTCAGAAACCCCCCCCATACATGTTGAGCGTTGCCTGGGCGATTTGGTAGAGATATTCGTGTGTGGTTTTTTATCACAAATTCCTAATAGTGGGGGTATGTCGAGAGAAGAATGGCAAACACGCCTTCGAGAACATCTTCTTCCTGTTATTGAGGATAAAAAACTCCTTCTTCGTTTATTAAAAGAACTTGTCTGCCTTGGCCACCCTCTTTTCCGTTATATGCCCTTAAGCAGCATATGGAATCTCCTTATAGAAACCGATTCCTCGTTGTTAAAAGATGAAGATGTACTCCTTGCCCTACTAAAACTTTCGCCCACCCGTGATGATCCTGAATTCAGAGAAGCGACCTGCTTTTTTTGGAAGGAGAGGAACACAGCACTTGATATACTGCCCCATATTCGTCGTCCAGATGTACCAGAAGTCATCGAAATACTTAGTCAGCACAATGTTGATTTGCTACATGATGACGACGTGCTTACTGCATTAGCACGGTTGAACTTCAGGGCTGTTGCCCCTTTTCTTAGCCCCTTATTGTTGAAAAACAAACAGTTTATTGACAATCTTATTACTCATTTTAGCAGTTCAAATATTCATCTTAAACGTTTGGACGTACCAATACTCGTCGAAGTTCTTGAGCAGCACCATCCTGATATTTTCAATATTGAGGATGTTCTTATTGCTTTATTAAAATTGGAAAACAGCTCTACAACGATCGTTAATTACCTTGAAAAGATAGACTCTCCCTTTATACATAATAGAGAATTCGTGTTTTTCTTATGTGAAAGAGCCCATGAGTACAATCCGCACCTAAAAGACGTTGTCTTCAGAATAATAACAGAACGTAGCCCCGAGTTCTTAAAAAACGAAGAATTTGTTCTGTTTTTACTGGACGCCTTCCCTACGAGAACCACAGGGGCACTTAAAACGACTCGTTCTTCCCTATTTAAAAACAAGAATCTTGTGCTTCGTGCTATTTCTTCTAAAAGCTATTTCTGGGATACTTTGGTTGAGCAAATTAGTAGAGAGGCTCCCTTTTTGCTACGTGACCAAGAGGTTGTGGAGGCTATGAGGAAAAAATCTTCCATCAGAACAGACAACGCTCTCGCGAGGCTTTGGCCTTGGCAAGGGCGGATGCCCAGGTTCTAAACGAGGACATTACATCCTTGCGCTTACATAAGATACAAACGTCTTGTACTCTTTTCTTCTCTCCCTGTATTATCTTTCTCCCCAAAAATAAGAGATAAGAATTTCATAAACCCCTTTTAAACCCTGCATTGCGCCCCATCCCGCTTCAGGGGATGAGCGAAGGGTTTAAACTATAATTTGAGAGGAAAGTTGCGGCCCATGCTTACTGTCTGCCCAAGAGAGTCCCAATCGTCCATATTGCTTTCCCAGCCTCCAGCTGTAATTGAACAGATCTTTAGCTATCTATCCATTAAAGATGCGTCTGCTTTTGGACACACCTGTTGGAAGGCACACCTGTTGTTTCTTGAGTGTGTCGACGCCAGCGCCTTCGATGACGTCCGGCGATACGTGCTGGAACGAAAAACATTTTCTCTTTCTGCAGTGCCCCCACAGTGTTTTGAAAGTGCGCCTTTTGTGTATAAGGTCTTTCAAATACATGGTCCAATCCCACTAAGTAACCAAGTATTACAAAACCCCCGAATAGCCAAAGCACATGCCACAGCACAACGCATTTTTTTGGAAGAAATAGATTCACAAACAGAAGAGCACTTGAGACAGATTGGCGCTGAGCCATTTTTGAATGGTTTGAAAAGTCTGCCTCTTGAACAACAGACTCGACAAAGATGGGGTTGGTGGGGTTTAGAGACGTTGTGGCATTCCGATATTGTTGCTTTACAACAAGATAAAATGGTTGTTATGGAGATCTTCAGCACCAGCCTTAGATACAAACATGATCATGATCGTATGTCTTTTTCTAGAAAGGTGGTTACCGACCTCCGACAGACCCAGTCTGGGTTGTTGCAAGACAACGAGGTGCTTCTCGCTATACTAAAAGTACATCCTACATATGATCATGAAATTTTCAGACCGTGCTGGCAAAACAAAACACACGTTTTCGATATATTAGCTCATGCCCGGCGTTCAGAAGCATCAACAATTCTCAGAACGCTTACGACATACAGCCCAGATTTTTTGCAAGATGAAGAAATTTTGACCGCTCTGGTACGGCTAGATCCTAAGGAGCTTATTCAGGCCCTCGGAGAGACCCTCAACCCGCTATGGAAAAAGCAACCGTTTGTCATGACCGTACTCGCTCGTGCCCGGAGAGAAGATGTAGAACCAATTCTTAGCGCACTTGTGAAATACAATCCCGATCTCGTCTTTTTTAATGAAGAAGTTATGACGGCCCTGGCACAAAGGTGTCCTGAGGAAACTGTGTACACTCTCTGGGACCACCTCAAGCCTTTGTGGAAAAAAAAGACATTTATAATGGCTACACTCTCCCACGCTCAGCAGTCAGACATCGAGCCGGTCTTCAACGCACTTGCAGAATTCAATCCCGACTTCCTACTTGATGAAGAGATGATAACGAGTTTGGCTCAAAAATATCCCGGGGAAACCATTCGTATGCTTAGAAAAACAAGCCCCTCTTGGTTACATAACAAAGAGTTTCTACGCTTTGTACTAGCCCGTGCTCAATATAGTAGCGATGCAACTCTAATCCTTAAGGCATTTAAAAAATACGATCCTAGACTCCTATCAGATGCGGAAATCGTAGCCGCCCTGATACGAATAGGTTTCACGAACACCCTTCGTGCAATTGGAGAGGTGCAATCGCCTTTGTTACAAAACAGGGCTTTTATCCTCGATATCTTGAATAGGGCAACTTCTCAATATGTTGAGACAATCTTGGGCGTATTTATGGAATATAATCGCGACCTTTTATACGACCAAGATATCGTGGCTGTCTTAATAAGATTAAATCTTATCCCAACCATTTGTCTGCTTGGAGAGATCCAATCTCCTTTGTTACAAAACGAACACATTATAACCGCTATCATATCAGCCACTCGACCGTGGAATATACAAAAGTCTCTCGATCTGTTACAACACACAACCCTTCCGTTTTCCACGATGAGCAAAAAGTGGCTACGCTGATACGCCAAGATGTCTGCTCAACTATGCGCGTCCTCGGACAAGTTCGGTCACCTTTGTTAGAAAATAGATCCATTTTGCCTCTTGTCATAGATATCTTGAAAAAAAACCATTGGCGCGTTGAGACAGCGCTTAATATCTTTGAAAGATACCTTCCCGACATCTTTCACGATCGGGAGGTGATGGCTACCATAGAAAGCATAAACCCATTGGCAGCTGCCCAAGCGCTGAGGAGAAGACGCCGTCGTAGAAATCCGATACAAGCGCTCCTGGGCCGTTTCCATAGAACATGAGCGGTGTTTCCTGACAAGGAAGATAGGGGATTTAAAACCCAAGTTGAGAGTGTTGAATAAATGCCGAAAAACGGCATTCGCCCCACTCACAAAGTAAGGCACTCTTTTAAAAGACGAGTTATTCAAGTTTGCACGCTTAACAAACACCGCAATAAGGCAAGCTAGCTTGCGAAGGAAGAGAGAAATAGTATACGCTCTTTTTTCCAGTCTTTCTTTTTTAAGATGAGGTTGCATGTATTGGCCATCGTACACTCCGTGGATTATCAGTATGCTTCTGCTGTCGTTGCCAGAAGGGGCAAGCGCTTCTCTATCCCATATAGGCTCCTCTCTTCTTGCACGATGTATAACCATCACAGGATCAAAGACCGTACAAGAGGAAAACAGCCACCTTCAATGCTGGGCCGATGGACAGCTGCAGGAGATGGAGTGCGCAGTTTCACAAGCCAAGAATATTTCATTTCCCCATCTCACAGCTTCTGTGCTCTTCCAAGCACAAACCTCTTGGAGCAATACCTTGTGGATTCATGCAGGCTCAAAAACAGAAGCTCCTTTTTGCATTACAAAAAACTGTCCCGTCCTTTCAGGAGATACTCTCGTAGGTATTGTCGACTTT
>Ga0180438_10002267_pt1 | contig 31995 bp, 24 predicted proteins | sample SS_ome_12_FD_132455 | JGI IMG/M metagenome (GOLD analysis project Ga0180438, IMG submission 132455) | Hypersaline lake sediment archaeal communities from the Salton Sea, California, USA - SS_3_D_2 metaG | ecosystem: Environmental > Aquatic > Non-marine Saline and Alkaline > Hypersaline >... | reverse complement strand
GGTTCGCCTGGCTCCCGAGGCCGCGCCGATCTGGCTGCGCTACGCGGCGTTCTTGGAGCAGATCAGCCCCGCGGAGGCCGAGAAGGCGTATCGGCGCGTGCTGCAATTGGCGCCGGAGTCGATGATGGCCCGGCGGGCGCTCGGCAAGCTCTTGGTGGCCCAAGGGGGCGAGCAGGCGCTGCGCGACGCCTTGGCCGTGATGGATCCGAAGAAGTTCACCGACAACGAGCGCGGCGTGGGGATGCGTTTCCGGGCGTGGCTGCTGAACAAGATCGGCGGCGAGGAGAACCTGATCGAGGCCCGGAAGATTTACGAAGACCTGGTAGCCGACCCGAAGAGCCTGCTGGAGAGCGACCGCCTCTCCCTGGCAACTCTGTACGAGCGCGAAGGGAAGGCGAACAAGGCCCGTTCGCAGTACCTGCCGCTGGTCGCCCAAGACAATCCACCGGCTTCGTACGTGGCGATGTACGCCGAGTTCCTGTTTCGCAACGATTTCCGCGACGAAGGGATGAAATGGCTGCAGAAGCTGGAGGAGATCGAGCCCGACAGCCTGAGATCGCTCGCCATTCTGATCACCTATTTGCACGGGATCGGTCAGTCGGATCGGGCCAGGGCGGTGGCCGATCCCTACATCAACCGGGCCCTGCAAAGGGGCGCCACGGATCAGGACAAGGCCCGCGTCTACATCGGGGCGGGTATGGTCTTCACAGGCATCGAGCAGCACGAAGAAGCGGAGCGCTGGTATCGGAGGGCCTTCCAGATCGCCCCGGACAAGGCATACGCCGGACTGGCGAATAGCCTGGGGCAGCAAGGGCGAATCCAGGAGGCGGTGAGAATTTGCGTTGACGCGGCCAAGACCGACGCCGGCCCCCAGCCGGCCATCCTGGCGGCGAGCATCCTGACCCGTGCCGAGGCCAAGCCCACGGACTTCCAGGCGGCCGAGCCGCTTTTCCAAGATGCACTGAAGAGGCACCCGGCGGACGCCAACCTTCTGTTTTACGTGGCCGGGGTGCGGGTCGTGCAGGAGAACAACGAGGAGGCCGTCAAGCTGTACGAGCAGGTGCTCAAGCAGGCCCCGAAGAACTACCTGGTGCTCAACAACCTGGCGACCCTGCTGGCGGAGACGCCGGGACGCCGCGACGACGCCCTGAAGTACATCGACCAGGCCCTGGCGGCGGCGGGCAACCAGTCGCCGCTGTTGGACACCAAGGGAATGATTCTGGTTTACGAGGAACGTTTCGCGGAGGCGATCAAGTGTCTGGAGCAGGCGGCGGCCATCCGCAACCCCGATCCGCGGTATCCTTTCCACCTGGCGGTGGCCTATCTCCGGGCCGGCGAGGTCGAGAAGGCCCGCCGGACTTATGCCCAGGTGGATCCTGCGGAGCTGGGTAGGCATATCCTCACCGACACGGACAAGAAGATGCTGAAGTGGCTCAATGATCAGTTCCGTCCGTGAGATTCTGCGGACCGACCCCTAACGACGAGAAACGGTATCAAGATGAAACATCTCCCCATCATTCTGGCTGCGGTGCTGGTGGCAGGGATTACGCTGGCCGCCGGCATCATGCACGGACGGCTGAGCGAGCGTTGGGGCTCTACCCAGGACATGGCCGAGCTCGGCCGGAAGCTGAAAGAGATTCCCCAGGAGTTCGACGGTTGGCGGATGACTCGCGACGAAGAGCTGGGCAAGAACCCGGCCAGCCAGCTTAAGGCCGCCGGGAGCATCGTCCGCGTCTACGAGAACCCGCGGGTGGGCCAGGTGCGGATCGCGTTGTTGTTGGGTCCCTGCGGTCCGATGTCGGTACACATCGCCGAAGTCTGCTTGCGGGGGCGCGACTATCGGCCGGCCGAAGAGCGCCATCGCATCACGATCCCGTTGCCCGACGAGACCGAGGCTGAGATGTGGGACGTGGTGATGGTCTCCGGCAGCGTCGAGGGAGACCGTCAGCACGTGTGCTACGGGTGGAGCAAGGGGGATACCTGGCACGCCCCGGAGAGCCCCCGTATCCAGCTTGCCGGCAACCCCTATCTGTACAAGTTGGACGTGAGCACGCAGGTCGGACTCCTGGAGAGCGACGAAGGCATCGACCCTTGTCGCGAGTTCCTGAAGGATTTCCTCCCCAGGCTGAAACCCTATCTGATTCCGCCATCGAGCGACTGAAACGACACCCACGGAACGTGAAGCAACACATTAAGGAGCGCTTCCATGGCAGTCACCGGCAGTAGTGGAACCCGTCACGACGACCCCCTCGCGCGCCTACTGCAGGTCACGAAGGTCCAGGAGGTCTACCGGGTCACGCCCTCGCCCTATCTGCGGCGCAAGCGTTGGGTAGACCGCGTCCTGGCGGCGATCTTGCTGGTTCCCGGGTTGCCCATCATCGGGCTGTTGGTCCTGGCCGTCCGGCTCACTTCGCGGGGGCCGGGGATCTACCGGCAGATTCGCGTGGGCCTGCACGGCCGGCACTTCAAGATGTACAAGATTCGGACGATGCGAACCGACGCGGAAACCGGGATCGGCGCGGTCTGGACCCGCCGGCGCGACCCTCGCATCACCCGGCTAGGGCGAATTTTCCGCAAGCTGCACCTCGACGAGTTCCCGCAGCTCTTCAATGTGCTCCGCGGCGAGATGGCGCTGGTCGGGCCGCGGCCCGAGCGGCCGGAGTTCGTCTGCGTGCTGGCCAAGCAGATTCCCGGTTACGTCAGCCGCCTGGCGGCGTTGCCGGGGATTACCGGGCTGGCGCAGATCAATCTGCCGCCCGACACCGATCTGGACAGCGTACACCGCAAGCTGAAGCTGGACTTGGAGTACATCGAGCACGCACGGGCCAGCCAAGACCTGCGAATGCTCCTCTGTACGGCGGTCCGGCTGACCGGTATCCCGGGCGAGCTGGCGATGCGGTTGTTCCGCTTGAGACGCCACGTGGACTATTCCGGGGCGCATCGTTTCCGGCCTAACGGCGACGGGGCAGCGATCTCCTTGGCCACGCCCGTGTCGATCCTCGCCGAGAAGCCCCACGCCGAGAAGCCCCACGCCGAGAACGCCCACGCCGAGAACGCCCACGCCGAAAGCGAGAGGGAAGGCAACGGCCGGCAGGCGACGGAGCCCGAAGCGGCGGACCAGGTCATTTCGCGCACCGTCTGAGGCCGGCACACGTCCGGACGGGCCACTTTTTCCCGGGCGCGCCGCCGCGGCCATCCAAAACGCACCCGGTCGTCTTTCTTTTCCCGGGCCCAGTTCTGAGGCCCCGCTTCACTCTGCGAACTCCCGAATGTCGGACCTGCTGAACGCCTTCACCGTTGACGTCGAGGACTACTTCCACGTTTCGGCGTTCGAGACGGTGGTTCGCCGGGAGGAGTGGGACCGTTACGAGATGCGGGTGGCGGCCAACACCCGGCGGCTGCTGGAACTGCTGGATCGGCACGGGGTCGCGGCCACGTTCTTCGTCCTCGGGTGGGTCGCGCGGAAGTGTCCCGAGCTGGTCCGCGAGATTCACGGCTGCGGCCACGAGATCGGCTGCCATGGCTACTGGCACCGTCTGATCTACGAGCAGTCGCCCGAGGAGTTTCGCAGCGACCTGCGGCAGGCACGCGACCTGCTCGCGGATACCGTGGGCGAACCGATCACCGTGTTCCGCGCGCCGAGCTTTTCGATCACCAAACGGTCCCTTTGGGCCCTCGACATCCTTGCGGAAGAGGGGTTTTGGGCCGACAGCAGCGTCTTCCCCACCCGGCACGACCGCTACGGCATACCGCAGGCCGACCCGCAGATCCACCGGATCGCGACGCCTTCCGGGCCGATCTGGGAGTTGCCGCCGGCCGTGGCCCGGCTGGGGCCGCTGAAGCTGCCGACCTCGGGCGGGGGCTATTTTCGGCTCTACCCGGTCGGTCTGACGCTGCGGCTGCTGTCGAAGATCAACCGCAAGTACGGGCGGCCTTTCGTCTTTTATGTTCACCCTTGGGAGGTGGACCCGGACCAGCCGCGGATCGCGACGCCTTCGCGGCTTTCCCGGGCCCGCCACTACCTGAATCTTGCCACCACGGAGAAGAAGCTCGAAAGGCTGCTGGGCAGCTTTCGCTTTGGACCGGTTCGGGAAGTTGTCCGGCAGGTTTGCCCCACGGCCGGCATCGAGGCAGCGCCCGGGCCGGTGCAAATCGGAACCTGACGTTGAGGAAAATCAACATGTGCTGGCGATGGATCGCGGGAGTCCGTGCGGGCGGACGGGCGGGCCCGAGCCCCTTTTTCCGTTCTAAACTTGGACATAGGTCGGCGGCGTGCTCTTGCGTCGTCCGCCGGGGCCTGCGGCGGCACATTATTTGCCACCAGTCACCTGCCCTCTCCGCGCCCCAAGTGGGACGCTGCAACCCACAAGAACGGAGTCTGCGCCGGCGCGGCGGCCAGCGGCTCCCGGTCGATGGCTCTTCCGTCTTCGGCTGCGAGCCGCGGCGCTTGCCGTACGACGGCCTTCCAAGGCCGTCGATAGGCCTGCGCTGCGACGGCTCGGGAAGGCCGTCGTACATCGGGAATCGCAAGAGTTTGTTTGGTCCACCACCCAGGCAGAGCTAGCAGACCCTTGGCCACCCAACTGATGGACCTGTCCGCTGCTGCGGTCGGCCCCGGCGAACGACCGGAGGATCAGCAGGTCGTCATCGAGCCGCGGACCGGCTGGCAACTGATCAACTTGGGGGAGCTGTGGCGCCACCGCGAGTTGCTGATGTTCTTCACCTGGCGGGACGTGATGATCCGCTACAAGCAGACGGCACTGGGCGCCGCCTGGGCCATCCTGCAGCCGCTGATGATGATGATCGTGTTTACGGTCTTCCTGGGCCGGATGGCGAAGGTCGACTCGGGCGATTTCCCCTATCCCATCTTCGTCTACGCCGGTCTGCTGCCCTGGACCTTCTTCGCCACCGCGATCACCCGCGCCGGGAACAGCGTGGTGGGCGCGCTGAACATCGTCGACAAGGTCTACTTCCCGCGCCTGGTCTTCCCGTTCGCCTCCGTGGGGGCCGCGATCGTCGATTTCTTCATCGCCAGCACGATCCTGATCTGCCTGATGTTCCTTTACGGGATCACGCCGGGCTGGAGCATCCTGTTGGTGCCCGGATTGCTCGCCTTGGCCACTATGGCCGCGTTGGGCGTGGGCACCGCGCTGGCCGCGTTGAACGTCGCCTTCCGCGACTTCAAGTACACGATCCCCTTCCTGATGCAGATCTGGATGTTTGCCACGCCGACCGTCTACATGAACGTGCAGGACCTCGCGCCGCCGTCGTCCGCTTCGCAGCAAGCCGTCGCGGCTGAGGAGTCTTCCGCCGCGTCGCCCGCAGCGGGCACCCGAGAAGCAGCCAAGCCGGAACGGGAGCAGGAGCGCGGCTCGCTCTCCGCCGGCATTTGGGCGCTGTTGCACCTGAATCCCATGACCGCGCTGATCGCTTTCTTCCGGGCCGCTACCTTGGGTGGACCACTGCCCTGGAAATCACTTGCCTACTCCGCGTCGGTAATCGTCGTGTTGTTTGCTGCCGGGCTGTTGTACTTCCGGCGCGTGGAAAGCCGTTTCGCCGACATCATTTGATCTCGGACCGTGGCTGAACAACCTGCTATTCGCGTCGAGGGGCTCTCGAAGTCGTACCGCATCGGCTTCGACCGGGCCAAGCTCCGCAAACGCCAACTCCGGGACACGATCGTCGAAGTCCTGGCCAAGCCGCTTCGTCACCTGAAGCAGGGTGCAGCCCTGGGCCGGACCGAGGAGTTCTGGGCGCTTAAGGACGTCAACTTCGAGGTGCAGCCCGGCGAGGTGGTCGGCATTATCGGCCGCAACGGCGCCGGGAAGTCGACGCTCTTGAAGATCCTGAGCCGCGTCACCTACCCGACCGAGGGCCGGGCAACCCTGCGCGGCCGGACCGGCAGCTTGCTGGAAGTGGGCACCGGGTTCCATCCCGAGCTCACCGGGCGCGAGAACGTGTTTCTCAACGGCGCCATCCTCGGCATGAGCCGCAGGGAGATCAAGAGCAAGTTTGACGAGATCGCAGGCTTCTCCGGAATCGAGAGTTTCTTGGACACGCCGGTCAAACGCTATTCCAGCGGGATGCGCGTTCGTCTGGCGTTCGCCGTGGCCGCCCACCTGGACCCCGAAATCCTGCTGATCGACGAAGTGTTGGCCGTCGGCGACGTGGAGTTCCAGAAGCGCTGCCTGGGGAAGATGCGGGAGGTGGCGACCCAGGGCCGAACCGTGCTTTTCGTCAGCCACAACATGTCGGCCGTGCAAACACTCTGCTCGCGCGGCCTCGTGCTGCGCAGCGGGCGGCTGGGTGTCGACGCACCCGTCGACAAGGCCATCCGGCAGTACCTCAGCTACCTGAGCGACACGGCCGCCGACGCCTTCACGGAACACAACCCGGAGCGGCGCGGGAACCAGGCGGTGCGCATGACCGGGGCCTGCATCTTTGATGAGAACCACGAGCCCACGCAACACCTGATTGCCGGAAGGCCGGCCACCGTCGAAGTCCACTACGTCAACCCGAGCCGCGCGCGCCAGGTCGACCTGTACTTCACGATCTTCAACCACCTGGGAATCGCCGCCGCCCACTGCAACACGGTCGTCAGCGGCGAGACCCCGAGAAGGGCGGGGTCCGAGGGACGGCTGATCTGCCGTCTGGACAACGTGGCGCTGCCGGCGGGCCAGTACCTGATCGCGCTCTCGCTGCACGGCGACGGCGCGGAGACCGACCTCATACCCAACGCCCTGGTGTTCGACATCACCAGCTCCGTTTTCTACAAGTCGGGCCGCCTGCCCCCCATGCAGTTCAGCACCTGCCTGCTGGACTACCAATGGGAGCACGAGGTGGCCGAAACCGTATCGGCTGCTGGGGGGTAGCCGTGCCCGGCCCTCTCGGAGATCGGCCCCGGGCGAATCGAGTCCGCTGCGTTCGTTTGTTGTGGAGCAATTGACATGCGTCTGAAGTCAACTGTCATTGAGAAGTCCCCCCTGGGCGCCGACCGCGTGCGCCTGCTCGGCGACGTCACTTACCAGGACGGCACCGACGAGCAGTTCTGGTTCGACGTCCGCCGAGAGCACGCCGAGGAGCTGAGCACCTCGGGCAACCCCTGGCTGACGACGCTCCTGCCGCTGGCCGTGTGCACCCACGAACCGCTGGAGATTACGGTTCCGGTCGACCGGCTGATGTACGAGAACATCCGCGAGCTGATGTACGTCTGGCGGGGTTGGTACCCTGATCTGCCGTTGGTGGAGATCAAGGCCGACGTGGCCGACGACGTGCCCGAGCCCGAACGTCCCAACACCGGGCAGTTCTTCACCGGTGGGGTGGACTCGCTGTTTACGGCGCTTCGGCACACGCGGAGCTTTACGCCCGACGCGCCCTTCGAGATCGACGACCTGATCTCGATCTGCGGCTACGACATCCCGCTTAGGAACGCCGAGAACTACATGGGACGATACGCTCGCCAGCAGCGGTTCGCCGCGGAGGCGGGCAAAGGGCTCATTGACATCTACACCAATACCCGTGAAACCATCATCGCGCGGATCCGAAAGGTCGGGCGCACCGACTCGTCGATGTGGGGACGCATCTCCCACGCCTGCGGTCTGGCCGGCCTGGCCCACGTGCTCGAGAAGCGTTTTCGGAAGGTCTTGGTCTCCTCGAGCTACACCTACTCGGAGTTCTCCGGCGTGCCCTACGGCACCAGCCCCCTGACCGACCACCTCGGCTCTTCACGGAAGCTGAACATCTTCCACTACGGATCGGGGTTTACCAGGGCGGAAAAGGTCCTGTACATCGCGCCGTCCGACGTGGCACTCGATACCCTCCAAGTTTGCTTCCACAATCAAGACGAGAAGAACTGCGGCTGGTGCCTGAAGTGCCTGCAAACCATGATCCCCCTGGAGATCGCCGGCGCGCTGGGGCGTGCCAAGACCTTCCCGGGCGACACGCTCGACCTGGACCGCGTGGGACGTATCCTCACCGAGGACATCCAGCTCCCCTTCATCCAGGAGCTGCGCGACCTGGCCCGGGAGAAGGGCAAGGTCGAGCTGGCCCGGGCGCTGGACAAGTCGTTCGAGCGGGCGGAGCTGCTCCGCCGCCGCCGCAAGCTCAAAGACTGGCTGACCACCAAACCCGTTATCTGGCGGTTCGCCGGGCCGTTGCGAAAGTCGATCCGGAAGATGCAAGCGGAGTCGGTGGTCTGGGAGCCCAGCGCGGTCCAAAAGGCGGCCGCCGAAGCCAACGGCTCTTCCGCCCGCGAAACCAGCGACTCCGCGGCCTGAGCACTCCAAAGAAGGCAAGACGACGCGTGAGCGTGCTTAGGGCAATTCGACGGGGACTGAGATCAGGGCAGGCCGCCCCGCGCCGCTTCCCCTGGACGGGGGTGGACCGCGCTTACCTCGACGCCGTGCGCCACTCGGCCCGATCGCAGCTTGTACAAGCCGGGCCCAAGGGGACCGTTGCGCCTCGTCGTGGAGGCAACGGCCACGCCGCCGACCCCGCGATCGTCAACCGCTGGCCCCGGGCCTGCCTGGCCCTGGGCCTGTTGACGGCCTATCGCCACTTCCGCCAAGAGGACGATCTCGGGGCGGTGGTCGCCTTCGCCGATGCGATCGTGGACGGCGACGGAGCTTTGGTCCCGCCGCCGGGCGACGTGGGAGCCTGTATGACTGGCCCCGCGCTTATCGAGCTGTTCGAGCAGGCCGCCGACGCTCGCTACCGCAAGGCGGCCGGCGCCGCGACACGGTTCCTGTTGGACTCGCACGTCAAAACGCCGCACGGCACGCTGCCCTACGACCCACGCCTGCCCTCGCTGGTGCTGGTCGACACGCTGCCGATGGTCTGCCCGTTGCTGGCTCGCTACGGCGTGCGCTTCGAGGTGCCCGAGGCAACACAACTGGCGATTGCCCAGTTGCGGGAGTTCCTCGCCGACGGGCGAAGCGCCCGGTCGGGCCTCCCGTTCCATGCGTTCCAGGTAGACGGACCGGCGGAATTGGGCATGGTCGGCTGGACCCGTGGGACCGGCTGGTTGGCCATGGCCCTGGTCGACACGTTGGCCGCGCTGCCGAACGATCACGAAGCGCGATCCGAGCTGGCCGCCGCGACCGCTGCCCTGGCCCAAGCGGTTCGGCCCTTCCAAACCGAAAACGGTCTCTGGCGATGGGCCGTGCCGGCTCCGGGCGGGCTGCTCGACACCTCCGGCAGCGCGATGCTCGGCTACGCCATGGCCAAGGCCGTGGAGCTGGAGGTTTTGGACGGTTCGTGGTGGGACGTCGCGGAGCGGGCCGCGGCGGGCGTTGCGAGCTTGACCCGGGCTGACGGCACCGTGGACAAGGCCCAGGGCGAGTGCATCGATGTGGGACTCTACCCGGCCACGAGCGGACCCGGCCCTTGGGCCCAAGGGCCCGCCGTGGCCCTGGCCGCGTTGGTGCTCGCGCGCCGGCGGGTTGCGCCGGTGCCGGTCGGGGATGGCGCGGGGGCCGCGGTGATCGACGCCAACTTGCCCGGCGGCAACGTTCTGGTCGACCGGGTCGAGGGCGACCACGTCTACGTGCGCCCCGATCCTCGCGATTCCATGGGCAAGGCGTTGTATTGGAGCTTCCGTGTACGCCGGGCCGGCGGGCGGCAGCTCACGTTTCACTTGCCGGGGCCGGAAGTCGTTGGTCCTCGGGGACCGGCCGTCAGCATCGACGGCGGGGTAACGTGGGACTGGATGCCGGCCGGACCCGATTTTTCCTACCGCGTGCCGGAGGGTATCGAAGAGGTCCGCTTCTGGGTCGCCATGCCCTACCAGCAGGCGGACCTTGACAGGCTGATCCGCCGTTACGACGGCAATCCGCACCTCGAAACGGGGATCCTCACGACGACAAGAAAGGGGCGATTCGTCGAACGGCTTCGCTTGGGCAAACTGGATGCCCCGCCCGAGGTCCGCGTGCTCCTCACCTGCCGGCACCACGCCCGCGAGAGCATGGCCAGTTGGGCCCTGGAGGGGATCGTGGAAACCGTGCTGGCCGACACGCAGGAGGGCGCATGGTTTCGCGAGCACGTCGAGCTGCTGGCCGTCCCGTTGATGGATAAGGACGGCGTCGAGGACGGCGACCCGGGCAAGGACCGCAAGCCGCACGATCACAATCGCGACTACCTGGGCGAGAGCATCTTCCCGGAGGTGGCGGCGCTGCGGCGGTTCGTTCCCGAGTGGTCCGAGGGGAAGCTCCGCGTGGCCTTGGACCTTCACTGCCCCGAACTCATCGGCGGCGGCGACAGGCCCGGCAGCAACGAACAGATCTACTTCCTGGGCAACCCCGGTCAACAGAGCGTCCGGCGTCTGGACGAGCTGTCCGCGATCCTCGAGCAGTCGCAAAGCGGGCCCCTCACCTTCCGACGCGAGCACAACCTACCCTGGGGTCAAGGCTGGAACACGGGCGAGGCGCCGCGCTGCTGCTCGCGATGGGCCGAGACGCTGCCGGGCGTGGTGCTCGGCACGGTGTTGGAAGTCCCGTTCGCCAACGCCGGCGGACAGACCGTGACGATTGAAACCGCCCGGGCATTGGGACACGACGTGGCCCGGGCCTTGCAGCGGTTCCTGGCGACCCTTTCGCCGTGCCAACAACCCGAGACGACCGACTCTCGGTGATCGCCGAGACACGCGAAGCACCCGCCAAGCGAAGCCGGAGCAGCACCCGGGGCATGAACGTATGGCTCGTGGGCCATGCCGGCTGCTACAACCGGGGTTGCGAAGCGATCGTGCGCTCGACGGCCTCGCTGTTGGACGAGCGGTTCGGCCCGTGCCGCTACACGCTCTGGAGCTACGACCCGCTGGCCGATGCCCGGATACTCGACGGCGGTGCGTTTCGGGTCGTCGACGCGAAGCGGCGGCCCGGCCGGCTCGACGGCCGGCGAATCAGCCGCAAGCTGGGGCACCTGCCCGGGGGAAACGTGGGCAGACGCATCCTGCGGTGGCTCCCCGGCTGGCCCGACTGCGCCTTGTCGATCGGCGGCGACAACTTCACGCTCGACTACGGGGCGCCGAAGTCGTTCATCGCCGCCGGCAGCCTCCTGATGGACGCGGGTATCCCGCTGGTGATTTGGGGGGCGTCGATCGGTCCCTTCAGCGCCGATGCCCGCGTCGAGACCCAGATGGCCGACTTCCTTGCCCGGGTCGATCTGATCACGGTGCGAGAGAGCCGGTCGATCGAATACCTCCGCTCGCTGGGGATCGAGCGCAACGTGCGGCGGGCGTTCGACCCCGCGTTCGTCCTGGAACCCGAGCCGTACGACGGGCCTGAGGCGGCGTTTGTCGGGTCGGGCGACGTGCTGGGACTGAACCTCAGCGCGCTGATCGCCCGATGGTTTCCCGGCAACGACCTCGAGGCGATGCTCGGCGAGGTGGCCGGCTTCGTCGAAGCTGTGCTGGCCGAGGGACTGAAGGTCCTGCTGGTGCCGCACGTCACGGCCAAGGACCGCGCCATCGATCGCAACGACGAGGAGGTGCTCCGGCGACTCTTGGAACGCATCGAGGGGAGTCGCAAGCAGGTCGCGCTCCTGCCCGGCAGCCTCTCGGCCGGCCAGCTCAAGGGAATGACCTCTCGCTGCCGGTTCTTCATCGGGGCGCGGACCCATAGCACGATCGCCGCTTTCTCGACCGGGGTGCCCACGATTGCGATCGGTTACAGCCAGAAGGCCCGGGGAATCTGCCGCGACCTGTTCGGACACGAGGCATATTTGGTGCCGACCGACCGGCTGAGCACGGCCACGTTGCGGGGGGCGTGGAAGGCGCTGCGGCGCGACGAGGACATCATTCGCAACGTGCTGCGGGAAAAGCGAGCGAAAATGATGGAGGGGGCCCGCCGCAACGCCGAGGCCCTCGATGAGCTGCTCCGAGGCGACCCGCGGGGGGCCGGCGCCTGATGAACCAGGCACCACAACCACCGACGACACCGAAGATCAGCGTGGTAATTCCTTACCACAATCGAGCGGACTACATCGACGAGACGCTTGACTCGGTCCTTTCGCAGAAGGGGGGATTCGAGCTGGTCGAAGTCCTCGTGGTCGACGATCACAGCGACGATCCGGCCTCGCTAGAGGCCCTCGAGCGAATTGCCCGGCACGACTTGGTGCGTGTGCTTACGAACGAGGGGCCGCAGGGCCCTTCGGCGCCGCGCAACGTGGGGGTGCGCGCCGCCCGGAGCGACTGGCTGGCATTCATCGATTCCGACGACGTATGGCTGGAGGGAAGCCTGGCAGCACGGGTTGCGATTGCCCGCAGCGAACCCTCGGCCCAGTGGATTTCCGGCGACTACTGCTACTGGTACGGGGGCGACCGGCGCGAGGCGACGAGCGTGATCCTGGGGTGTAGCCACAACGGCCCGCTCGTCCGGCGGGCCGAGAAGAACGGACGGATCTGTCTCGAGCGCCCGGCCGCCGCGTTCATCGAGGGCAACCCGTCCTGGACCGGCACCACGCTGGTGCGTAAGGACCTGGTGCTAAGCGCCGGCGGCTTCGACGAGACACTGACCCAGGCCGAGGATCGCGATTTGTGGATGCGTCTGGGGCTGGACGCCGACCTGTGGTTCCTGCCGGAGGTGATCGCCCTGGCCCGGCGTCACGAGACGAACATCACCAACCGGCCCGACCCGCCCGACATGTGGAACCTGCGCGCGTATCGGAAGCGACTGGCCGATCCCCGGTTCGCCCCGTACCGAGCCATCCTCCGCGCGAAGATGCTGCAATGCTACAAGCGGCAGGCCAGGCGCTTTCGGGACTGCGGGGAGTTTCGGTGCGCGATGCGGGCCTACGCAGGGGCGATCTCCGCGCACCCGTGGGACGTGGAAGCGTGGCGCGGGCTGGCGGCCAGCACGATTCGCAAACGGTGACCAAGCCCGCGACACCCGCAACCGAGTTGCCATGAAAGCCAGCGTCGTCCTTTGCACCTGGAATCGCTGCGAGCAGCTCACCAAGACGTTAGAGGCGATGTGTGCGCTCCGCGTGCCGGCAGGGTCGGAGTGGGAGCTGCTGGTGGTCAACAACAACTGCAGCGACGCCACCGACGAGGTGATCGCGTCGTTCGAGGGCCGGCTGCCGGTGCACCGGCTCTTCGAGCCGAAACAGGGGCTGTCGAACTCCCGCAACTGCGGGATCGCGGCGGCTGCGGGCGAGCTGGTGGTGTTCACCGACGACGACGTGTTCGTCGAGCCGGGCTGGCTGGCGGCGTACGTGGCGGCCGCGGAGCGTTGGCCGAAGGCGGCGTACTTCGGCGGCCCGATTGTCCCCCAGTTCGAATCCGAGCCGCCCGCGTGGATGACAGACCACTTGCGGCTCTTCCGGAACATGCTGGGGGTGCGCGATTGTGGGCCTGAGGAGCGGGAGTTCCGTGGCGAGGAAACGCCGTTCGGGGGCAACATGACTTTCCGGCGGTCGGTCTTCGAGCAGCGGCGATTCGATCCGGCCCTGGGACGCTCCGGCGAAGGCCGTATCATGGGCGAGGAGGGCGTGCTATTCCGGCACCTGGCCGAGGAGGGAATCCGGGGAGTCTGGGTTCCGCAGGCGGCGCTCAGGCACTTTATCCCTTGTAAGTGTTTTAGCACCAAGTACGTTTGGGACTGGTTTTCCGGCCACGGACGCACCTACGTTCGAGTGTTCGGCCGCAAGCCCGGCAAGACTTTGTGGGGGATCCCGCGGCATCAGATCCGCAAGTACTGCGGGGCGCGGCTGAAGTCGTGGCTCCTCGCCCCTTGGAAGACCAAGGGCTGGACGCCCGCCTTCGTCACGGCCGCCAGGACCTGGGGCATGATGCAGGAATCGCGAGCCGTCCGTGGTCGAGACAACGGCTCGGCCTGTTCGGCCGGTCAGACCGTTCGTTCGTGAAAGCATAGCCGTATCGGTGTGCGGAATTGTCGACCTCGGTTGAAAACGAGTTGAGCGATCGGTACGCGGGCGGTGAGGTCGAAATCCGGCCGGTCACCGTCCGGGAAATCCACGACTTCGCCCGCCGGGCGGTCGCGGACCGGGAGCGGATCGGCGTCGTGCCGGTCTCGCTTGCGCGGGCCAGGGCGTGGCAGTCGAACCCGTACGCGAAGGCCGAGGACGTCGCGCTGCTGGTCGCCTGGCAGGAGGAGCAGTGTGTCGGCTACTTCGGTCTCTTGCCGGGCCGGCTGCGGATCGGCGATCGAGTCGAAACGGTCCATTGGTCCTCCACCTTTTACGTGGCCGAGGAGTTCCGGCACACGTGTGCGTCCATCCGGCTGCTGCAGGAGGCGGTCGGCCTCCAGAGGCACCTGTTCGTAACCGGTTTCTCGCCCAAGGTCGGCGAGTTTTACGAAGCGTTCGGATTCAAGCCGCTCGGTCCCCTTTCCTATTGGGCGCTGGAGCTTCCGCAGTGCAACCCGCTGGGCGTGCGGTTCCGCAGCCTCAGGAGCCGGCGGCGCAAGAACGGGCGGACCGATTCGCCGTGGCTCGACCGGCTGGTGCTCGGCTCGGACTGGGTGTTCAAGAAGCTCGCCTATGCGCTGCTCCGCCGGCGATCGGCCCGCGTGTTGCGGCGATGGGAGACGCGCCGCGCCGGTCGAATTCCCGATCGTCCAGCGATACAAAGCCCCGATGTGAACGGGCGGGCGCGCTTCGTCCGCGACGCCGACGCGATCAACTGGATGCTCACCGACCACTGGTACACCACCAGGGTCGAGGAGCGGACCGAAGGCTATTACTTCGATGACTGGTGCCGGGTGCACGAATACCGTGCCGTGGAGATCCATCGCAAGACGGGCGGGTCGCCGTGCGGCTGGGCCGTGCTGCGGCTCCACGCCACGCGCCGCCACCGCTCGCTGATGGTTTGCGACTACGACCTGAGCGATCCGGACGTTTACGGATGCCTGGCCGCGCTGGCAGTACGGGAGGGCGGCAGGATGCTGGCCGACTCGATCGTCTTGCCCGACGCCTGCGCGGACGCGGCATCCGCCTGGCCGCTCCTGCGGCGCCTGATCCGCAGGAAGCATCGGGCGTACTACTGGTACCCCCAGGGAAACGGCGCCGAGCGGGCGGCGATTTCCCGAGACGTTCAACTGAGCCTCGCGGACGGGGACATGGCCTTTTAGCGGGCCCGGCAGCGATGGGGATCGGACCGACTGCGATCAAGCTTGCCTATCGGCGGACGCTGCGGAGGATACCGCTGGCCGCGTGGGGGCTGCTGGCTCCTCGGGACGTGTATTCACCATTCTATCACGTGGTCAGCGACGAGGACCTGCCTCACGTCCGCGCGTATCCCTACAAGGACTCGCGGCAGCTCGAATGCGACGTGGTCTACGCCCGCGAGCGGTTCGGATTCATCGAGTACGAGGAGTTGGTGCGTTCGCGGCTCGAAGCGCGCCGCGTCAAGTCCAGCCGTTTCTTCTTCACGTTTGACGACGGTTATTCGGAGTGCTTTCACGTTATCCGTCCCATCTTGCGCAAGCAGGCCGCGCCGTGTGCCTTTTTCGTCACGCGCGACTTCGTTGAGAACGGGAGCACCTACTACGAGATCAAGACCGCCTTGTGCGTCTCGGCACTGCTCGAGCGGACTCGCGAAGAGACCGCCGGCGTCGTGGCAGAGCTCGGACTCGAAGGGCAAAGTGATTTCAGTTCCCAAAACGGGCGACGCCGCCTGGGGAACCGGCTTCGTCGCGTCCGCATCCCGGCCGAGACCGACCCGCAGCAGGCGCGGCTGTGTGCCTGGATCCTGGGACTGAAGTGGCACGAAACCGACCGCATCGATCGCGTCTGCGAAGTGCTCGGTGTCGACCCGGACGGCTACGAGAAGCAGAGGCCGATCTTTATGACGGCCGAGAACATCCGGCAGCTCCACGACGAGGGTTTCACTATCGGAGCCCACGGGGTGAAACACCGCCCGCTGGGAGAGTTGGAGCCGGAGGAAGCTGAGCGGGAGATCGTCGCTTCCTGTGACTTCGTCAGACAGTTGACCGGGCAGCGGAAAGTCCCCTTTGCTTTTCCCTATTCCAGCTCCGGAATCGAGGCGGCGAGGCTCGCGGAATTGGCTCGGCGCTACGACTTCGTCGACCTTTGGTTCGATACGGGTGGGCTGGGGCGCACCGCCCCGGAAGTGGTCAACCGCTTCTGGGCCGATTTCTTCGACGACGGACAGACCGTCGCCTTGGACTACCCGCTCGGCCGGTACCTTCAGTGGCATTTCTCGGTCCGGGCAACCGGGCACGGACAGTAACGTGGCATCGAGCACTTTGAGCCGGGCGGGCAATCGGAACCGAGACGCGGGTTTGAACCGGTGGATAAAGCGATGAAGGCCGAACGTCTGGCGATCGTCGGGCCGTTCACCTGGGAGCCGCTGGTCCCGGAACTCGAAGCGGCGCTTAGGAAATTCGGTCTGGCGGAGGAGGTGGCGGCCTACGGGTTCGGGCGCGACATGCAGGTCTTCTCGGGCGGTGACGAGGACTTCGAGAGCCGTCCCCCCCGCGGCGCGATCGTGGTGCCCGATGCTCGCCTGCTGTTTCAGCATTACCTGGCCGATCCGCGTTGCGAGCGTTCCCCGCAGTCCGAGGGCGAACAGGCGGCCGACTTCCTTTGCGAGTCGGTCCGCCGGGTGTCGGCAAGGCATTCGGGTATCTCCTGGATCGTAGCCACCGCGGACGCCATGTTTCCCGGCTCGGCCGACGCCGTGTGCGACCCGCAGATGGACCCCTTCGCTGTGGCCGTGAACGTCTTCAACGCCTGCATCGCCGAAGCGTGTTGCCGGGAGGCGGGCTGGAGCCTCTTTGACCGGCGGCGTTTAACCTCGCTTTACGGTGCGGCCCGGCTTTACGACGCCCGGCTGGATATGCTGGGCCGCTTTCCGGGTTCGGCCGAGGGAATGCGCCTGCTGGCCGAGAGGCTTGCCGCCCATTGGGGCGCGGTCCAGGGGAAGACGAAAAAGGTCCTGGCTCTCGACTGCGACAACACGCTGTGGGGCGGGATCGTGGGTGAAGACGGGGTCGATGGGATTCAACTCGGCTCGGACGGCGTGGGACGCGGCTATCTCGCCTTTCAGCAGGCCGTGCTGGCCCTGGAGAGCCGCGGCACGCTCCTGGCCCTTTGCAGCCGAAACAACCCCGAGGACGTGGATGCGGTCTTCGCCAATCGCCCGGAAATGGCGATCCCACGGGATCGCATCGCGGCGGCCCACATCGGCTGGGGACCCAAGTCCGAAGGGCTCCAGCAACTGGCGAGCACCTTGGGCCTGGGTTTGGACAGTTTCGTGTTTGTGGACGACAACCCGGTCGAGCGGGAAGAGGTCCGGCACACGCTGCCCGAGGTCGCCGTTCCCGACTTTCCCGCGGACCCGGCCGAGCTGGCGGCGTTCGGCTACGATCTGGGTTGGCGATACTTCTACCGCCTGAAACTCGACGAGTCGGATCGCGGAAAGACCGAGCAGTACCGGGCCCGGGCACAGATCGAATCCGAGCGGTGGCAGCACGGCAATCCGGAGGAGTTTCTCGAGTCGCTGCAGATGAAGGCCATCCTGGCCCGAGATTCGGTCGAGCTGATCGGCAGGAATTCGCAGCTCTCGCAGAAGACCAATCAGTTCAACCTCACGTTGAGACGATACGCCGAAAGCGACGTGCGGCGGATGACCGGCCAGCCGGACTGCACGGTGTTCTCTGCCTCGCTTCAAGATCGATTCTGTGACCATGGCTGGACGGCGCTTGCCGTGTTGCAGGCTGATCCCGAGTGCGACGGTTGGTTCTTCGACACGTTTCTGGTGAGTTGCCGCGTGCTGGGCCGCGGATTCGAGCAGCGTTTTGCCACGGCCTGCATCGAGCACGTGCGCAAAGTGCGTAGCGGACCCGTCCGTGCCGAGTACGTCCCGGGGCCGAGGAACTCGCAGACCGCCGATTTCTTCCCCAAGCTGGGATTCCGGCTCGTTTCCGAGGCGCCCGACGGGCACCGGGTTTTTGAGCTGGGACCCGATGAAGAGGTTGCCCACGACAACGGGTTCGTGGAGATTGCGTGGAGGGAGAGCTGAATGGCCGACGCGCTGCTGAGCACGATTGCCGCCGTCCTGGAGATCGAACCGAAAGCCGTCACCGACGCGACGTCCATGCGGACCTGTCCCAACTGGGACTCGCTGAGGCACCTCCGCATGGTCATGGCCATCGAGCAGGCGCTGGGCGTCCGCTTCCCCTCCGACGTGATCCCCAAGATGGTCACCGTCGCCCGAATACGCGAGGAGGTCGCCCGGCTCAACGGGAAGGCGTCTTAGCCGGTGCGTGACCGAATGAAGAGCAAGGAGTCTCGAGTCGAGAACATGCGGCCAACCCGCAAACCTGACCGGAATCGAGAGCGAGCCGTGGACTGTCGGATGCGACGATTCGGCAAGTTCCCCTGGGCCGACCTGCGATCGGGGACGGCGGTGCTCGCCGTCGCCGTGACGCTGGCCTGGCTGGCGGGCATTCCTGCTGCCTGGGCTGAGAGCCGGCCCGTTACGGTGGTATTCCGCTACGACGATTTCGGCAACGCCACACCCATCGAGTTCGACCGCCGGTTGATCGAGGCGTTTGGCTCCCGCGGAATGTCGGCCACGTTCAGTGTGATCCCCTTCGAGCGGCGGCAGCTCGAGGGCGAGCCCTACCACGCGTTTCCCAGGAAGGTGCTCCCGCTGCGCCCGGACAAGGCCGAGCTGTTGGCCGAGGCGGTGCGCCGGGGCACGGTCGAAGCCGCCTTGCACGGGTACGTCCACCAGGAGGTTTCCCCCGAGGGGCCCTGGACCGAGTTCGCAACGCTCCCTTACGAACAGCAGCAGCGGAAGATCGTCGAGGGGAAACAGTCGCTCGAAGCGGTGCTGCCCGGTCCCCCGGTGAGCTTCGTGCCGCCGTTCAACTCGTACGACGCAAATACGCTGAAAGTCCTTGAAGAGCAGGGCTTCCGGATCCTCTCGGCCGGCGGGCTGGAGGTGCCGGAGGGCCGGTGGGCCCTGAAGTTCCTTCCCGCCACCTGCGAGCTGAGGCTCGGGCACGTTCGGGACGCGGCGTCCGAGGCCCGGCGCTCCGGCGACGCGGCACCGATCGTCGTGGTCATGTGCCACCCGCACGACTTCCTGGAAATCAACCGGCAGACCGGCGTGATGAAGCTCAATGCCTTCGGGGAGCTGCTCGACTGGCTCGCCGGACAGGACGACGTCCGCGTCTGCACACTGGCGGAGGCCGTGGCCCAAAGCGGGCGCGAGCTCTCGCCGGACCATTATCGCAACTACTGCGCAGTGCGACCCGACAAGCCGTATCACCTGCTCCCGTCGATGCTCGAGAGTGGTTGTGCTAACGTGCACTTCTACCCCTCGCCGGAGACCCTCGGCGGCATCGAGTCGGCGCGGGTCATGCGGCTGGTGGGACTGTACGGGGCAATCGCGATCGTCGGCCTGATGCTGGCCTACGTGGTGCTGGGCCCGCTGCCCCAACTCAACACGCTGGCGGCCTACGGCGGGCTGGTGGTGGCGGCGGGGCTCGCCGCGCTCGTTTTCCGCGATCAAGAGGTCTACTTCGTGGGCGCGGCGGTGGTTGCGGTCGCGGCGGGCGCATGCCTTGGGGCGTGGGTCCGTTACCTGGCACCTCGGCGGCGCGCGGCGGCACCGGCCTCCGCCACAGCGACGGGGTCCGAGACGGCGGAGTCCGAGTTGGCGGCCACGGGCTCCAAGTGACCTCACGCGAGAAAGACCGATAGCCTTTTCCGCCGCGGACGATACTCTGCACCGAATGGCAAGTCAAAGCCTCGTCGCCCGTCACGAGATGCAGCAATGAGTACTCGGATCAGTCCGGAGAGGAGCGAAGCGGCTTTGCCGGCGGAAGGGAAGCGGAAAAGATTCGTCGGTTACGAGCTGCTCGTGCTGCTGGCGATTCTGCACCAAGGGTTCTACTCCTACTGGTTCTGCTCTTTTGACTTGGACGAGCCTCTTCAGACACGTGTTGCCCAGTCGGTCGTTGACGGCTGGGGTCTGACGTCCCCCAGGCTGAACCCGGAAGATCTCAGCAAGCCGGCGAGATCGCCTCTGAAAGACTGGCTTGCCGGGTACCCGCGCGTTCTGGCTGCGTTCCTCTTCTTGTCGAATGACGTCTGGACGGCGGCCATTATGGTCGACGTCCTGTCGGCAGTCCTGTTCTTCTCGGCGTGGTACGTCATCATTGAAATGTTCAGACCCCGGGTGCCCACGGGTGCGAAGGTGCTACTGTGGTCCTACTGGGCGTTGGTTTGGAACCCGCTCATGATGATGTACGGCGCGGAACAACTGTCGCAGGCATTGTTCTCGTGGGGAATCGTGCTGTGTCTCGGCTGCGTGCGTGCCGGCCGGTATCGCATGGTGTGCGCCACGGCATGTGCCTTGTGCATGGGGGCCAGCGCCGCGTGTCGCTTTGCCTATTGGCCGTTGCTGCTGGTGGCGCCCGGAGCAGTTTTCCTTGCCGCCTTCGCCGGCAACCGGAAAAGAGAGCTGATCAAGGCGGCGTGCGTCATTGGGGCGACATCGGCAATCCTGCTGCTTGCCGTTGCCGTCGACCACTGGTGCAGGACCGGTCAAGTGACCAAGGCCTATCCGAAAACCGGCTTCTTCTGGCACAACCTTTCCTACTTCAATCCGTTTCCGGCGCACCTCGTCGGGTTCCCCTCCTTTTGGAAGCACGTGACCGGCACGGCGACCTCTCTCCGATTCATTTCGCCGACTCTTCTATCGTGGATGGTATCGGCGGTGGTTGTCGTGCTGATGGCCGTGCCATTGATACGAAAGTGGCGAGCAGATAAGGGGCGTTTCGTTCGTGGTCCGGAAGCGCCCGTGATCGTTGCGTTCGCTGCCGCCGCCGGCCTGACAATCGGCCTGACGGTCTCGATGCTGTGCTACCTGTCCGTGCGCAAGCCTCCGTTCGCCTTCTGGCAGGGTAGTGTCTGGACGTTCGTTGCCGAGACACGCTACTACGCCGTCTTTTTCGGCTTCCTGTCTCTGGCACTGGCCTACTCGATGAGCACTCTATTGGCAAGTGCATTTCAAGGGATGCAGATACGATGGACGAGGGGCAGAGTCCTCGCCGGGGCGACGGCCGTCGTCGTACTTGCCGTCGCCGCACACGTCACCGAAGTAGCATACATAGTCGATTTCCGCGGCGAGCTGGCGCAGTTGGTCAATTATCAGGGGAAACGCACTCAGAGGAGCGAACTTCGTCGTGAGGGCCGTACCGTGCATGCTGCCGTGCGCCGCCATGTTGCCGCGGGCCGAAGCGTGTTGTTCGTGGAGTGGGAGAATGAGGATCTCCAGACGGCGAGATGGTGGAGGTACGCGAGAATGGCCGGAGGCTTTCCGGTCTCGATGAAGTCTCTCCTCGCAATGAAGCCGGCGACCACCGATCCTATTGCAATGCTCGTCGTTGTTCCGGGGACCCGATCGCACGGACTCAGCGACGTTGCCCGTGCAATTGACGTCGAAGATACCCGTCTGTTTCACAAGATCGCCGAACTGAGCGACGGCGAGCTCTATGAAGTGGAATTGGCCAGGTGGAGCGCGGGTCCCGGTGGCGAGGGAATGAAACACCATGCGGAATCAGTCGAGCGATCGCCGGGCCTGTTAGCAGATGCCGCTCCCGTTCACCCGGGGAGGAATTGTGATGGCGACTAACACCTTAGAGACGTCCCGACCGGGAACGCCTGACGCAGAACGCGCTGACGAATGCCCCGAGGTTTCCGTCGTGATCCCCTGCTTGGACGAGGCGGAAACACTCGCGACCTGTATCGAGAAGGCGAAACGGACCATGCAGGAGCGCGAGATCCAGGGGGAGGTCGTCGTCGCCGACAACGGAAGCACCGATGGTTCCCAGGAAATCGCCCTGCGGTGCGGTGCACGCGTCGTCCACGTGAAGGAAAAAGGATACGGCAGCGCCCTGATGGGTGGTATCGAGGCTGCCCGCGGCAAGTACATCATCATGGGCGACGGCGACGACAGCTACGACTTCCGTCATGTCCCGCGGTTCGTCGAGAAGCTGCGCGAAGGCTACGAGCTGGTCATGGGGAACCGTTTTCAAGGCGGGATCGAGCGGGGGGCGATGCCGGCCCTGCATCGATACCTCGGGAATCCCGTGCTTTCGGGAATCGGGCGTTTGTTCTTCCACAGCCCGTGCGGGGATTTCCACTGCGGCCTGAGGGGGTTCAACAGAGAGGCGATTCGGAGACTGAGCCTGCGTACCACGGGCATGGAATTCGCCAGCGAGATGGTAGTCAAGGCAACGCTGTATGAGCTGCGCATGGCCGAAGTGCCGACAACACTCTCGCCGGACGGCCGCAGCCGCCCGCCTCACCTGCGGAGCTGGCGTGACGGGTGGCGTCACCTCCGGTTCCTCCTCATGTACAGCCCGCGATGGCTGTTCCTCTATCCGGGGGCGGGCCTGATGCTGCTTGGCATATTGCTGATGCTGTGGCTGCTCCCCGGCCCAAGACAACTCGGGACTCTGACCCTCGACGTTCATACGCTGGTGTATGCCGCGGCAATGATTCTCGTGGGGTTCCAGGCGATCTTGTTTGCCGTGTTGAGCAAGGTGTTTGCCGTGACCGCCGGGTTGGTGCCGCCTTCCCCGAAGCTTGAACGCCTTTTCCGACGGGTCACGCTGGAAGTCGGCCTATTCGTCGGGGCCGCACTGATTGCGGGGGGCTTGCTCGGGTCGGTCGTCGCGGTCGGCATTTGGGGTCGAGTGTCCTTTGGACCGTTGGACCCCCTGAAAACACTGCGACTCGTAATCCCGGCGGTGGTCGCCAGCGCGTTGGGTGTCCAGATCGTCCTGGCAAGCTTCTTCCTGAGCATCATGGGAATGAGTCGCAAATGAATCCGATTGAACTCCTTCACGCGACTTCCGTACTGGGCAGACGCTACCGCGTGTTGAGTGACCATATCGCCGGACTCCTCCCTCCCGACTCGAGCGTCCTTGACATCGGCTGCGGGGACGGCCATATCGCATGGCAGATACAACAGAGACGCTCCGACGTTCGGATTCACGGGCTGGACGTGCTGGTGCGCGACGACACGAAAATCCCCGTCCTCCCGTTCGACGGCGAGCACGTTCCTCACGACGATGGCAGCTTCGACGTGGTGATGTTCGTCGACGTGCTCCATCACACGGACGACCCCAATACTCTGCTTCGCGAAGCTGCTCGCGTTGCCCGACAACGTGTGGTCATCAAGGATCATACGCTCGACGGAGTTGGCGCGAGGCCCGTCCTTCGGTTCATGGATTGGGTGGGTAACCGCCGCTACCACGTCCGACTCCCGTACAACTACTGGCGGCGTGAGCAGTGGACCCGGGCGTTCGAGGAGTTGCGGTGGGAACTCGACGTCTGGAACGACAACCTGAAACTCTATCGCTGGCCTCTCTCCGTTGTATTTGAACGCTCCCTTCACTTCATCGCACGACTCTCGGTTGGGAACTCCGATACGACGTTGGCATGAAAGCTGGGCAAGTGTGTAACGTCGGGCTGCCTGTTGGGAATAGGATGACGAAAACCGGCGAAGCGACCGCAAACTGCGCAACCAACTCGACCGTGCAAAGCACGGTGCCGCGCATCAGCGTGGTCATGCCCTGCTACAACCGGGCGGAGTACCTCGAGGAGGCTCTCGAGTCGGCGCTCCGCCAGGAAGGGGACTTCGAGCTACTCGAAGTGGTCGTGGTCGACGACCACAGCGACGACCCCGCGACGCTCGAACTACTTGCGGCGATCGGGAGCCGCGACGGCGTGCGCGTGCTTCCGAATCCCGGGCGGCGCGGTCCGGCGGCGGCGCGCAACGTGGGGATCCGGGCGGCCCGTGGCGACTGGGTGGCCTTCCTCGATTCCGACGACGTGTGGCTTCCCGGGGCGTTGGCGTCGCAGGCCCGGGTGGCCGCCGCGGAGCCCGAGTGCCGGTGGCTGGGCGGGGACATGCAAAAGTGGTATCCGGATGGCCGGCGCGACCCGCGCGGCAGTCGGATGACCGGCGCGATTTCCGGCCCCCTGCTTACGCGCGATGCCCCGGAGGGGTACGTCCGGCTGCGCCGCCCGGTGGAAGAGTCCCTTCAGGCGAATCTCACCTGGACGAGCACGACCACGGTGCGCCGCGAGCTGCTCCTGGAGCTTAAGGGTTACGACGAGTCGCTGCGCAAGAGCGAGGACGCCCACCTTTGGATCCGCCTGGCCGCGCGGACCGACCTGTGGTTCGTGCCCGAGGTGCTCGCCCTGTACCGCCAGCACGACGAGAACCTCACCGCGCCGGCCGATCCGCTGGACGACTGCACGATGCAGGCATTCCGGATGCTGCTGGCCGACCCCGAGTTCCGGCGGCACCGGGGGGCCGTGCGCCGACGTCTGTCGCGGCTGTGGGTCCGGCGGGGCCGTTACTACCGGCAGCAGCGGCAGTTCGCCCACGCCTTCTGCGCCTATGCCCGCTCGTTGGGCTACGCGCCCCTCGTCGGCGAAAGCTGGCGAGGCATGACGGCGAGCGTGGCTCGCCGGCCGCAGACCGTGTTTTGAGGAATGTTGACGGGTTGTGTTTGCATGTTGACCCTTTACGCATCCGCTTAGGATAGGGAGTTTTGCTATGTCGCCGGCCGTCTTCGCGTACCTGGACCCGTTTTCAGGCACGATTCTCCTACAGGTAGTCATCGGTGCGATAGTTGGTGTCGTGGCCTTCTTCCATCGCTCGATATGGCGCCTTCGTCGGCTGTTTTCGACAAAGGATCGCGCAGTCGACGACGGGAACAACTCGAGTCAAGCGAGTCTTGAACAGGAATAGCCCTTCCTCGCCCGATCGGGCATTGCTCGGTCCGGCGACACACGACGCGAGTATTTGCGTGCATCCCATGGAGTAGGCCGAGTACCGTGCGTTGGATTTCGAGACTGCGCGGCTATTTTCGAGAGGTCAGGAACCTGGAATCACTACTGGCCATGCCAGCCGATGAGCGTCCTCTCGTCGTCTACAGCGAGGACATCGCCTCCTACATTCAGTTTGAGGGCTACCTGCGGGCCTTGATAGGACGTTACGGCCGGCAGGTCACCTACGTGACATCGGCGCCCGACGATCCCCTTCTCGAACACGCGCCGAATGGAATGGTGGCATATTACGTGAATCGTCTTCTGCCATCGTTCATGCAGCGATTGGACTCCCCGGTGTGCCTGGTCACCATGCCCGATCTGGGCACGTTGCACGTCCGGCGCCCAGCGGAGAAGTGCTGTTGTGTGTATGTATTCCATTCTCTGAACAGCATTCACGAAGTCTATCGAGAGAGTGCCTTCGACTGTTACGACGTGTTTTTCTGCACCGGACCACACCACAAGGCGGAACTAGAGAAGCATTTCAGATTGTGCGGCCTCAACGTTCCGATCCTGCACGAGGTCGGCTACTACAAGTTGGACCGGGTCGCGGCGGCCCATGCGGCGTACACGCGGAAGGACTCGCAGAAGAAGACTGTCCTGGTTGCACCCTCTTGGGGCAAGGACAACGTGCTCGAGTCGGCAGGTGCGCAGGTTGTGCGCCGGCTGTTGGCTCTGGGAGTCCGTGTCATCATCCGACCGCATCCGTGTTTTCATCTTCCGATCTATCCAAAGGGCCGGCACATCGTCGAATCGCTCCGCCGCGAGTTCGGCAGCCATCCGGATGTGATCCTGGAAGACAACATCAACAACGAGGACTCGTTCCACGAAGCGGATCTGATGATCAGCGACTTTTCCGGGGCCGCATTTGAATACGCACTTGGCACGTTGCGCCCTGTCCTCTTCGTAGATGTACCGCGCAAGACGCGCAATCCTCGCTGGGAGAAGCTTGGGCTGCCCACCTTTGAGGACACGGTTCGTCATGAGGTGGGTCGAGTCATTTCGAGGGAAGACATGGGGCGTATAGATCGCTCTGCAGCAGAGCTCATCGAGGACCAGGACCACCATGAAGGGCATCTCCGCGAATTGCGCCCGCGACTGATCTACAATTTTGGGCGCAGCGCAGAAGTTGGGGCGGCGATTGTGAACGACATCTTGGGGGCGCGGGATTGAACACGCACGGCTCGATCCCGCACGCTTCTCGTATTGAGGAATGACTATGCCGATCGTCTACGTAGCAATGAGCGCGGACCTCGTTCATCCCGGGCACATGAATATCATCAAGGTCGCCCGGGAATTGGGCGACGTCGTCGTGGGCTTGCTTACGGACGAGGCCATTGCCAGCTACAAACGGCTGCCCTATCTCAACTACGAAGAGCGCAAGGCGGTTGTCGAACAGATCAAGGGCGTACGGGAAATAATCCCTCAGGAAACGCTCGACTACGTGCCGAACCTGCGGAAGCTCAGGCCCAAGTACGTTGTGCACGGCGACGACTGGAAGACGGGAGTTCAAGCACCCGTGCGAGACAGGGTCATCGAGGTCCTCAGGGAATGGGCCGGCGAACTTGTTGAGCCGCCGTACACGCCGGGCGTCTCTTCCACGCAGCTAAAGCGCGCCGTCAACGAAATCGGGACCACCCCGGATGTTCGCAGACGCCAACTGCGACGGCTGCTCGCTGCGAAGCCTTTGGTCAGGGCGCTCGAAGCACACAACGGACTTACCGGGCTAATCGTGGAGAACGCCCAGTGCGTTTGTGACGAGGTAGTGCGGGAATTCGACGCCATCTGGGCCAGTAGCCTCACCGACTCGACCGCGAAGGGCCGTCCTGATACCGAGTGCGTCGACTTAACCTCCCGCGTCGAAACACTGCAGAACATCCTCGAGGTCACCACCAAGCCGATCGTCTTTGACGGCGACACGGGCGGAGCGGTCGAGCACTTCGTCTTCCGCGTGAGGACTCTCGAGCGACTAGGGGTTTCCGCGGTGATCATCGAGGACAAGGTGGGACTGAAGAGGAACTCCTTGTTCGGAACGGACGTGGCCCAAACGCAGGACGACAAGAATGCGTTTGCGCGGAAGCTCCACGCCGGGAAGTGTGCCCAAGTGACGGACGACTTCATGATCATCGCGAGAATCGAGTCGTTGATTCTCAAACAAGGTGTGTTCGACGCCCTCTCCCGTGCCAGCACGTATATTGAAGCAGGCGCGGACGGCGTGATGATCCACTGCAAGGACAAGGAGCCGGGGGAACTGTTCGAGTTCTGCCGGGAATACGCAAGGTTTCAACAGAAGGTGCCGCTCGTTGTCGTTCCTTCCGCGTTCAGCCATATATCGGAGAGGGAGCTGCAAGATGCCGGGGCGCGTCTTGTCATTTACGCCAATCACCTCTTGCGCAGCGCCTACCCTGCCATGGTCAAGACCGCCGAATCCATTCTTCGTCACGGGCGCGCGCATGAGGCCGAAGATCGGTGCATGTCGATTCGTGATGTGCTGACGCTGATCGCTCAGGGCGAGTAACGTGATTCCCTGCACCAAAATCTATGAAGCTCTCTGGAGCGCGGGCGTCCGTTTCTTCGCCGGTGTGCCGGACTCTCTCCTGAAGCACTTTTGCGCTTGCGTTTCGGACCTCGCGCCCGCGGGACGCCATGTAATTGCAGCAAACGAGGGGGCGGCAGTCGCGCTAGTTGCCGGGCACTATCTCGCGACCGGAACGCTCGGAGCGGTGTATCTGCAGAACTCGGGCCAGGGCAATGCCGTGAACCCCCTGATCTCGCTCGCCGATGCAGAGGTGTATGCAATTCCCTTGCTTCTCGTCATCGGATGGCGAGGTCAGCCGGAGGTGGCCGACGAGCCGCAGCACGTGAAGCAGGGGAAGATTACGCTGTCGCTTCTCGACACCATGGGCATTCCCCACGCCGTCCTTCCGAAGGAGCCGGGCCCGGCCGTCGACGCCGTAGACAAGGCGGCCGCGGCCGCAAAGCGAGCTTCGGCGCCCTACGCTCTCGTTGTGGAACGAGACACGTTCGTGGCCTATGAACGCCGATGTGCTCAGCGGAACGCTTACACACTGACCCGGGAAGAAGCAATCGCTGCGATCGTCGCTGAATTGCGTCCCGATGACGCGGTCGTGGCGACAACTGGGAAGGCCTCTCGGGAATTGTACGAGCTGCGCGCCGCGTCCACTGAACGAGTCGGACGAGACTTCCTTACCGTTGGCTCAATGGGGCATGCGTCGCAAATTGCCCTGGGGGTCGCACTCGCACAACCTGATCGCACCGTGTACTGTATCGACGGCGACGGAGCCGTCATCATGCACATGGGCGCGATGGCCACGATTGGAGCGTTGGGGCCGCCGAACTTCAGGCACGTGGTGCTCAATAACGGTGCTCACGATTCCGTGGGGGGACAGCCTACGGTGGGGTTCGACATCGATCTTGTAGAGATTGCCGACGCGTGCGGCTATCGCCAGGCGGCACGGGCAGAAACGCGAAAGGAACTCGTTTCCAAACACCGCGAAGGCAGAAGCCGCCCGGGACCGACCCTGCTTGAAGTGCGCGTCCGCCGCGGGGCGCGCCCCGACCTGGGACGCCCCTCTGCTACGCCGCAACAGAACAAACGGGTTTTCATGGACTTCCTTCGGTCGTGAGTCGCCTTGTCCAGTTCGGAAACGCTGTTGCCCGCGAGGTCGGACCGACCCTGAGTCAGCTAGCGCCGCAATCCGTCTTGCTGGTGACGGGGGCGCGGTCCTTCGAGCTCTCGAAGGCGGCAGCCGCCTTGGAGGGAGCGCTGAGCGTGCAGCGACTCGCGAGGTTCTCGACGCCCGAACCGTTTCCGACTTTGTCGCATATTTCGCAGGGAATAGGGGTGTTCCGGGAAGAGGGCTGCGACACGATCGTCGCCGTGGGCGGTGGAAAAGTCATGGACACTGCCAAGCTCATAGGCATATTCGGCGTTCAGCACGTTGGGGCCGCGGACATCGTGCTGCGGGGGGTGCCCATCGAGGATCACGGGCCGCGATTGATAGCCGTTCCGACCACCGCGGGCAGCGGCAGCGAGTGCACTCATTTTGCCGCGGTTTACGTCCGCGGACGCAAGTACTCGGTGGCTCACGATTCCTTGCTGCCCAGCCATGCGTTTGTCGATCCGCAACTCACCTACAGCGTCCCGCCGAAAGTCACAGCGGCCACGGGACTGGACGCTCTTTGCCACGCGATCGAGTCCTTCTGGTCTGTGAACTCCACGGAGCAGTCGCGCGCGTACGCCAGCGAAGCTATCCCTTTGGTGGTGAGGAACTTGCCCGCAGCCGTGCATCGGCCAACACCTGAGGCCCGACGGGCGATGAGCTTGGCGGCGCATCTGGCGGGCAAGGCAATCAACATTTCCAAGACCACGGCAGCTCACGCACTTTCCTACACCATGACAAGCCACTTCGGGGTGGCTCACGGTCATGCGACCGCTCTAACGCTCGGCGAGTTTCTCGTCCACAATAGCGAGACAACCACCGACACGCTCGCGGATAGCCGGGGCTTGCCCCACCTCCGACAGGCAATCGACGACGTATGTGAGCTGCTCGGCTGCCCTGATGCATATACGGCGCGGGACAAGCTGGCGGGGCTGATTGCGTCCCTGGGCCTTGCCGATCGCTTGACACAACTCGGGATCCGCACCGCTTCGCAACGTCGCTTTCTCGCTGAAAGCGCGAACCTCGAGCGACTGGGCAACAACCCGAGAACAATCAGCGAGGAAGCGATTCGCGACATCCTTGAGCGCGTGGCCTAGCAGAATACGCACGGAGTCCTCCCTGCGCGATGCACGAGTTCGGCCTCCGGGGGGCTTATTTGGTGGGCGTTTTCAAGAAGTACATGATTGCTCTGTTCGTCGTCTTCTCGTACTTCGCGGGTCAGATCGCGTATCTCACGAAAGTGAAAAACCGTATGTTCGCCAACTGGGAGTGCGCGGACGCCGTCGCGCTTCTGCTGGACTTGTTCGGGCTCGCGTTTCTCGGCCTGCTGCTGTCCATCGGCCTGAAGGCCGCAGCTCGCAAATACAACCTACGGCGCACCGACAAGGTCCTCGACCACGCGTTCCTCGTGTTGCTGGTGGGCGGATTGCTGGCGATGTTTCCGGGCTATTTCGTGCATCATCCAAGTTGCGTTGCCGTGTGCTGGTTCGCCGCGGCGCTTGCGATCGGATACTCGTTCGCGATGCCGCACACGAGACTTCCGCACTACGCTTCGCTCCTCTGTCTGGTGCTTTCCCCGTCGGTATTGGTCGTCGCCGTACAGATTGTTGGGTGGGAGACCTGGGGGAACTCTCCGAGAACGGAGTTTTCGTTCCGAGACAGCGCCAGAGCACACACGCCGATCTTCATTTTCCTGTTTGACGAATGGTCGTATCCGCGAAGCACGCGGAACGGGGAATTTCGGCCCTTCTTCGAGAACGCCCGTGGTTTGGCGAACGAGTCGGTCTTCTTCACAAATGCCCGCTCGCCCTACGAAAACACGAAGCTGTCGGTGCCCCGACTGCTCTATCAAACAGACCTCGATTTCGTGTGGCACGACGGCTACACCTATTGGGTGAAGGGTGGCGGGGAAGTGCGTTCCACCGACGTACCCAGTCTGTACCAGGATGCTAAGGACCGCGGGTACAACACCTATCTTCTGGCCTGTTCGTTGTTGCCCTACAGTCGGATCCTGGGAGATCAAGCCGACTATCTGGTGAACTACCCGATCTACCCACAGGGTACGGGCGTTCCCTCGCGGATGCTCCTTACAGCTTACCGAAGCCTCCAGTTCGCAACCGACCCGCTAAGCCAGAAGCTCTGGAGGAGTGTCCACCCGCGCCTAATGAGCCGCTACGCGTACGATACGGGGGTTCGCGTGCGTCGCGAGATGTTCGAGATCCTCGACACTTGTCCTCCCAACACCTTTGCGTTTTTCCATATTCCGCAGCCGCACGGCCCCCAGGTCTTCAACCCCGACGGCACGTATTCAGGCCCAAGCCGAGAGACGGTCGAAGACTACGATCGTGGGCTGATGCACGCGGACCGCTACCTCGGGCAAGTCATCGAGCGGCTCAAGAAGGCAGGGAAGTACGATCAGGCACTGATCGTCGTCACGTCGGACCATGCGTTTCAGGCGGAAGCCGAGCCCATTTATCTTGAGGCTCCCGATGCACGACGCTGGGTCCCCCTGTTCGTGAAATTGCCGGGTCAGAGCGAGGGCCACGTCGTCGACGCCAGACTCTGCACGAACCAGCTCGGCCCCCTGTTTCAAGCCGTTCTCAACGGAGAGGACGACACGGGGCGACTGTTGGACCTTGTCCAGTGCCTCGTGAGCCGGAAGGGCATGTCCCCGGAGATGCGCCGTGCGGATTCCCGCGCGCACCACGACGCGGGGCGGCAAGACGAAAATAGCGTAGTTGGACCTTAGGCGTAGGCAGAGACATGCAGCCTGGTTATTCATCCCGAATCTCGCCGGCAGCGGGCTCGATGGCCGGCGCGCCGTGTAGCCCGGGGGCCTCGTCCGCACTGAAGTTCGTGCCGGCGACCTGCCTGGTCACGGACCTGCGATACGCCGTCGAGTGTGCCCGCGAGTCGCAGGATCCCGCGCCGCTGGTGGTGGTGATGCTTCATCCGCATGATTTCGTCGACCTGGACCCGGCGGCGGGCCGACTGGCGTTCGGGGAGCTGCTGGAGCTTTGGGACTGGCTCGCTGCGCAGGACGACGTGCAGCTCAGGACGATCGGCCAGGTGGCTGAACAGGAGCGTGACTTGGGGATCGCCCGGTACCGGGAGTACTGCACTATGCGGCCCGATCTGCCCAGTCGGCTGCTTCCCTCGGCCTTGGAGGGGCTGGGGCGCGATGTCCACTATTACCCCACGCGCGCGACCCTGGCCAACGTCAACTTGTGGCGGCTGCTGCGAATCGGCGTGTTCTACGGCGGGATCGGGCTGAACGGGTTCCTGATGGCCAACGCCACTTCGATCCACATCCGCACTGAGCGGTTAGCACGCCTTCGGCGGGGGGAGGCGCGGAAGACCGTGCCGGTGCCTGGAGGCTTATTGGCTTCATCGAGCGGATCGAGCGAGCGCCTGCGTCAAACGGAGAGGTTCCTTCCACAGCCGGTGGGCCATTGCGCATGGGTATTCAGAGATG
>Ga0180438_10002265_pt1 | contig 32005 bp, 36 predicted proteins | sample SS_ome_12_FD_132455 | JGI IMG/M metagenome (GOLD analysis project Ga0180438, IMG submission 132455) | Hypersaline lake sediment archaeal communities from the Salton Sea, California, USA - SS_3_D_2 metaG | ecosystem: Environmental > Aquatic > Non-marine Saline and Alkaline > Hypersaline >... | reverse complement strand
AATGATATTTGGATTGCTAAATTAAATAGGGAATTCCCTAACTATAATTCTATGTTTCGAAAAGATACTCCTAGACAAACCTATACTTTATTATATGATTTAACTAATCTTAAGAATAAATTAGGATTAGAAGAATCTATTGAAGAGTTATATCAAATGAAAGAATTAAACTTATATGGTAACGAGATAAAAGAGATACCCAAAGAACTAAAACAACTTCACAATTTACAACAATTATGGTTAAGTTATAACCAGATAAAAGAGATACCCAAAGAACTAACACAACTTCACAATTTACAAGATTTATCCTTAAATGGTAACCAGATAGGAGAGATACCCAAAGAACTAACACAACTTCACAATTTACAAGGATTATACTTAGGTAAAAACCAGATAAAAGAGATACCCAAAGAGATTGGACAACTTCACAATTTACAAGAATTACACTTACATAATAACCAGATAAAAGAGATACCCAAAGAACTAAAACAACTTCACAATTTACAAGGATTATACTTAGGTAATAACCAGATAAAAGAGATACCCAAAGAGATTGGACAACTTCACAATTTACAACAATTATGGTTAAGTTATAACCAGATAAAAGAGTTACCCAAAGAGATTGGACAACTTCACAATTTAGAATATTTATACTTAGAGTATAACCAGATAAAAGAGATACCCAAAGAGATTAGTCAACTTCACAATTTACAACAATTATGGTTAAGTTATAACCAGATAAAAGAGATACCCAAAGAGATTGGACAACTTCACAATTTACAAACATTAGGGTTATATAATAACCAGATAAAAGAGATACCCAAAGAACTCTCTCACTTACCTATAGGTATAGATTATTAAGAAACGATAAAATAAATGTAAAAAACATTTATTTTTTAATTAGATATTAGAAATGAATAAATTACCTAAAGACGCTTTATTTTCATTGGCTCTTGAATTAAACTTACCTGATCTATTAAGGTTCTGTACCTCAAGTAAAAGAATTAATGATTTGATATGTCGAAAGAATGATATTTGGATTGCTAAATTAAATAGGGAATTCCCTAACTATAACCCTATGTTTCAAAAAGACACTCCTAGACAAACCTATACTTTATTATATGATTTAACTAATCTTAAGAATAAATTAGGATTAGAAGAATCTATTCAAGAGATTTATCAAATGAAAAAATTAAACTTATATGGTAACGAGATAAAAGAGATACCCAAAGAACTAAAACAACTTCACAATTTACAAATATTAGACTTAGGAGATAACCAGATAAAAGAGATACCCAAAGAGATTGGACAACTTCACAATTTACGAACATTAGACTTAGGATATAACCAGATAAAAGAGATACCCAAAGAACTAAAACAACTTCACAATTTACAAATATTAGACTTAGGAGATAACCAGATAAAAGAGATACCCAAAGAACTAACACAACTTCACAATTTACAACAATTAGGGTTATATAATAATCAGATAAAAGAGATACCCAAAGAGATTGGACAACTTCACAATTTAAAAGAATTATACTTAGGTAATAACCAGATAAAAGAGATACCCAAAGAACTAACACAACTTCACAATTTACAAGAATTATGGTTATATAATAACCAGATAAAAGAGATACCCAAAGAACTCTCTCACTTACCTATAGGTATAGATTATTAAGAAATGATAAAATAAATGTAAAAAAATATTTATTTTAATTAGAAATGAATAAATTACCTAAAGATGTAATAGTTTTATTAGCTCTAGATTTAACTCTTCCTGACATTATATCATTGTGTCAGACAAAGAAAAGAATAGATCAGATTATTTGTCAGAATCCTAATTTCTGGAGACAAAAGATACAAAGGGATTTCCCAGGAGCTAAATATGATCAAGGAGATAATCCTAAACAGATTTATTTTAAAATCGATAGAATTTTAAAGAAATATCCTGAATTAAGAGATATAATTCCTTTAATTGTTATAAATAGATTTGATGTTGATTTTCCTTTAAGAGAAGAATATGAATATCCTGATAAATTATTAAATCTCTTAGACGCATTACCTAAATCTCTACTTTATAAAATAATGAATGATTATAATTCACATGAAATATATGGGGAAAAAAGACAAGTTATGGAACCTACAAGACAAGCTATTCTAGATTTTATGTATGATTCAGGACTTAAATATCCTTTTGAATATGAAAGTTTTTACAATTTATTTGTAAAAGAATTACAATATTATATGAGTCATCCGGATTATACATTTGATCCTGCCATATGGGAGATAGGAAGTCCCTACTTTTCATAAGTCCTTTAAGACCAAATTAAAACTAAAATTAAACGTGTATAGATACATACAAACGCTATTTTGAGAAAAATTACATTTTCTCTCATACAATTTTAACCGTAATTTATGATATGATAAAAATCATAAATTTCTTCTTTTTCATTAAGTATTCATTTTAGGATTTATCGAAAAATTATTTTTCTGTTTTATGAGAAGCATATACAATTCCACTTCCCAATCCTACACCAGAAACTAGTGTAGATAACCCTACTATAGGTCCAACTAAAAACCCACAAGCACCCAATCCTAAACCTCCAAATACAATAGCTATATCTCTTATGATTTTAGTTCTTGCCATATGCATATCCTCAGCATCAGCTAATTTTTTAATACTCTCTGCAACATCTCTATTTACCTTCTGAACAATTTTCTCATTTACCCTTATCTGTTCTCCCTGTTCATGTACCATTTCTGATAATTCTACAAAGATTTCTGACATGGTATATATATCTTTTTCTATTTGACGGGTTTCTTTATTTCTCTCTTCAATAATAATTCTATCAACCTCATCATCCTCTATATAATCTAAATACTCCATTAATAAATTTTATATTAGTATTATATAAAATTTTTAAACAAAAATGTACTTGAGAGCATTATCTTTATCAGACCAGAATACCTCCATTTTCTTCATAACAACTGTTCTTACATGAACTGTATATTTATCTCTTTTCATTTTATCATCATCATCTTCCAATGCTTCTACAGGAACAAAATCTCCATTATCATCCTGATATTCTTTGTCCTCTTCCGGTTGACTAAATGGATTTGTATCTCCCAAGGTTACCTCTAAACTTGCCCCACATTTCTTTAATATTACTGCATTGTCTGCCGTTTGTATTAAATTAGGATGAAGTTGGAAGGTAAATGCATTATATCCGTCCTCACAAGGTTCTCCTGGAAAGAAATAATAAGGTTCTGATAAATCAAAGTGAACATGACTCACATCAGGTACTCTATCATTACCTCCATATTTAATTGCTGATGAACCACATGGGTTAAATCCTTTATATACATCATAACGATTACTTGTATAATTACTCTTAATACCATTTTCAATCTGAGCTACCCAAAAAATATTTTTAGCTGGAAAAGTTGATTCTAATGGAATTTTAACTTTACTACCAATAGGTGTTAAATTAGTACTACATGTCATATCTACATCTTCGGTATATATAATTAATTTTTCAGGTTCTTTGGTATTAGGGTTAATAGATTTTCTCCAATTTCTCTCTTCATCAGTCATTTCTGCATAGATTCCCCATAATTCTGGTACGGAAATCATATCATTCTTAACTTCCAAATATTTTAAATTAGGACGAATCTCTTTCCACTCACCATGTTTATTTTTAACTCTCATTCTTAATAAATCAACCAATTTAGTCTGCATTTTATATTCAAATGTAATCTTATTATTACCTTTCCAAATAGGCAATCCTACTCTTGTATTTCTAGTAAAATAAAAATGCTGAGGAACTATTAAAGGAATTGCGGGTAATTCTTTAGACCACTCTTCTAGACATGGTAAACTACCAATCATTCTTTTATAAGAGTTTCTTTTGGTAACATAAAATTGTGAATAGGTATCATTATAAATAGTATCAATAGTTTGAATGTGATCATCATCTATTTTTAATTCACCCTGTTGTAAAATACTATGACCTAAATTATGATGATAAGATATATCTACCGATTTACTATAAACATCTTTTACTTTAATAGGACATAAATTAATATGAGCTTCTAAGTTTAACAAAACATCATATTTCTTACTGGCAGTATAAATATATTCCCCATCGCCTCCGGGTGTCATATCCATTTTCACTTTAATTTTAGGAGCATGAGCTTTCTGAATTAAATTATATGAAAAATGAGATCCTACATCAGGATTTCTTTGAGATCCTTTATACATTTCATGCTGAAAATCCGCTATAGAATCTCTATCCATCCACAATACATTTTGAGTTGTCATTTCTTTATTCTCTCCTAAATATCTTTAACTTATTATTCATTATATAGATTTCATTATATTTTTTATAAATTATATAATAAAACATGGTGAATAAATATAAATATGACGTCTTTTTAATTTTTAAGTATAAAAATAGATCTTAAATAAAAAATGATATCAAATTTGGCTTAAAGAGTAACAACTTTCAAATAAGAATTCAAAAAAGTGCTAAAAAGGCTTAAACATAAGGGTAAATATATATAAAAATGTCAAAAGCAAAGAGAGCACCTCGCGTAAAGAAACCACTCACCTTCACAGTTGCCACTACAGAAATGGCCGCCTACGATCCAAGCGTAGCTGATGAGAAGCTTCGTTTCAAATTAACTACTACCCAATTTGGACAACAACTTTCTGTTCTCGCTGGACAGGTTAAGGAGATTAAGAGACTTTCCCTTGAAGTTGGAAAGCGCGGTGAATTACCCACTAAGGACGGACAAAAGGTTGGACGTCGCGAACTTACCAAGATGACCAACGACTACATCAAGTCACTCAGAACTCTTAAGAAGAACTATTCCGCCCAAGCTCGCAAGAAGCCTCGTTCCGCTCTTACTAAGGAAGGTAAGCCCCGCAAGCAAGGTAAGGGATTGTCTGGAGCCGTATTCGTACAAGCTCCTCTCAAGAACTTCCTTCTCAGCACCAACTACGGTCCTCGTGATGCTGAAGTTAAGGCTATCATTCAACCATTGCTCGCTCAAGATGTTATCTCACGTGCTATCGTCGGAGCTCTTCTCGGTCTCTGGTCTAAGCAGAACAAATTCACTGTTATGGAGGACGGAAAGCAAAAGTCTTACTTCCGCGCCGATGATGCCATGACCTCTAACTTGGGTCCTTACCTTCAACAGACTGGAGCCAAGTACCCAGGATTCGATCAAAGCAGATTTAAGTACGCTCGTCTCCAAAACATTGTCAACCCAGGAATCCTCACAAAAGGACAACTCAACGCACAACAGTTGCAATACACTGAAGATGCTGGTGTCCAACAGATCTTGAACCAAGCTAAGGCTCAAGTATCTGCCATCAACAAATCCGCATAAATTCACATAACTTAATTTTTTAAAATTATTAAACATATATTTGTACTAACTACAAATATATATCAAAACTTAGATTTAACGTTATTGTTTAATATTCTATTAGTCTTATCAATACATTTATTACATATATTACTTCTGGTATTTGATTTATAAACATATCTTCTACAAGAAATACATTCAACGATACCTTTGGTATTATAAGGATTAATTGAACTCATTTAGAATATTTATTATTCTAATTATCTAATCAATATTTAAATATAAGTTGTTTACTTATATTTAATATATACTCACTTACCAAGAGCAAGAGAAAGCGTACCAGAGAGCCCAGAGGACAAGAAGGATGACAGCCAAGATAACTAAAGCGTAAAGCATGGTTACAGCTTGGTCATTCTCACCAGTGGGACGGTCCTTATGGTCCTTACGTTGAACATAATCAGGGTTAAAGAATGTAAGCAAAAGGTAAATTGCAAGGAAAAGTGCTACTAACCAAAAGAGAGCTAATCCTCCGTGATGTTTCATGTGATTTAATCCATCCATTTTATTTTTCAATTAAGAGTATTTTTGTTTTCTAAATTTTTATTTTTTTCTTATCTTTGTTTTAATTAATATTTATTTTAAAGAAAATAGTTAAATATATATTTAAAAGTATTCATATTATAGTGTTTCTAAGTTATAAAATATATAAATTCTTTTAAGATAAATATAAAAATCAAAGAAAAGAAAGGAAATAAAAAATTTATCAAAATCTATTTTATCTCTTTTTTTAAAAATGTCAACTTTGGATATGTCTAATCAACCAATTTCAGAACTTGCTAGAAGTTTAATGGGAGAAGAAGCACCATCAGCAGCACCAGCTATGTTGGATAACCACAAACACACCTGTGAAGGATACGGATTGTGGACTTTATTTTTCTGGTGGGTTGTAATCGCTCTCATCGCATACTTTACTCTTTTTGCCCTTAAACCAGACTTCGTACTTGAGAAGGACGACTATGACGAGGTTACTGGAGAAATCGATCAAGGACGTCTCCTCGGATCAGCCATCGTCATCTCTCTTATCATTGTATTCGCCTTGTGGCTCTTGGCTTGGGGATTTGGATACAAATATTAATTCTAATTCATAAAAATTAAAATGTATTAAACATTTTAATTTTATTATTCGTAATTCCTAATAGCTATTCCAACTGGAAACCTGGGGACACCCTTTTCTGATAATTCCTGATATCTAATGGTATAAGGTAAACCTAATAAAGATTCTCTTTTCTTATATAATTTACGCCTTTCATCAATACTTCCTCTAGGTCTGATTTTAAATTCATTATCTCTAGGATCTCTAACTATATATTCTACAGCACCATCCTCTGTTCCTTTACCTCTTTCAAACCCAATAATTGTAACCTCTTCATCTATAAATTCTTTATATTTTAACATAGCATTAGTTCTACCTGATCTATATATTACTAAATTCCATTTTCTTTTACACTTCTTACACAATTCATCTATATCCGTACTCCCATCACAACATGCATCTTTCATTTCAATACAACCATATTTTCTTATGATAACTCCTTCATAACCGTTTGTGACAAATTTATTATGGTGAGTAATAATCTCTTTTTCATTTAATGCGTTATAAGTTTGGACAATTCTAATGTAATTGTGAGGATTTCCATCTTTAATATAGTTTTTAAAGGCATATACTAATAATTTATATCTTTCCTCCCAACATAATCTTTGTGATTCGATAATATCAAAGATATAATATTTAACCATATCATGCTTTTTATGTTTTGTTTTTTCGGTTCTTATTACACCAGACAATTCATTAAATCCCATATCAAAACTATATAACTCACCATCTAATTCTGAATTTACAGGTAAATAAGTTAAAAATCTTAATAATTCCTCTTTAATATGAGTTAAAGGTGCGCCAAACATATTATTTTTTCGTGATCTCATCTGAACTTCTTTACCTCCCAAACATCTGGATAAAGCTCTGATACCATCATATTTAGGCATAACTGAAACAGGAAAGTTTTTCAATCTGGTCTCGTTGGATTTACATTTACCCTTATTCCATGATGGTCTCCAAGTTTTAGCTAACATGGGGTCTTTACCATTTAATTCTGCTGGTAATTCTTCTCCTTGAGGTAAATATCCGGCTTTATATTGATCTAAATATCGTCTTCTTGCTTCCAAAAGAGCCTGTTCTTGTAGAGTTCTTCCTGATTTATTTGTGACAATAGGATAATATGATGTGATAAGATTACCTCTTTCTCCTTTAGATGTAATTAAGATACCATAAACAGTTTTTAATTGAGAATTATCATAATCAAAACCTATCTGCCAGACTCTTATCTCTCCAATATCTCCTTCCTTAAATAGAGGGGTAAACTTCCAAGATTCAGAATTTGGAGTCTCTCCTATTAATATTAAATCGCCTATAAATAAATCATTAGTATCTTCGAATTCAAGCTCTTCCTCTATCATTTACACAACTTTAGTCTAAAATAATATGTCATTTTTAATATATTATTCTTTAAATGTAATTATGGTCTTAAAACTATATTAATTTTTTTAACAGAGTTTAAATGCTTGATAATTTAATTTTAAAATGGCAAGTAATTTAAATGAAGGGGATGATGATAATTCACTTCCCAGATATATTTTACCCACAATGAATAGTACAACTTTACCTTCTTTGCCTTCTTTAAATAATAATAATAATAATTTTACATTACCTTCATTACCCTCTTTAAATAAAAATGGAAAAAAATCTCCTAGTAGAAGATCTCCTAAATTAGTTATTTCTCCATCAGCAAGGAGAGAAGAGGAGGAGAGGATAAGATTAGAACGGATACAAGAACTTAAAGATGAGAATTTAATATCTAGTCCTGTTATTGAAAAAGATAAAAGTGAAGAGGATGAAGAGGTATCTGAACAGGAAGATAATATTGAAGAATCTCCTTCTGAGGAAGAAAATGTAAATATATCTGAAGAATCTGGAGAAGATATATTAGAAACTAGAGAAGAATCAGAGGAGATTGTTGAAGAAATAATACAACAACATGAATCCGAAGAACAGGTTCCTTTATTATCAAACCCAGATCCGATGGAATCTTCCGAAGAAGAACCTCTTCAACCTTTACCTAAATTACCATCTAAATCATTACCTAATTTACAAAGAATGCATCCGGCATCTCCTAGAGATCCAACACCAATAACTATAGATGGAGTAACGATAAATAGGCAGGATATTCCTCCTATACCTTTGGCATCTCCTGATACGGTCATTTCCAAACCTAAAGGAATAAGGATGAATGTCTCTGAAGCTAGAAATAGATCTAATCATACTACACCTGAAAAGAAGAGATCACCCGTAAGACAAAGTTCTCCTAGGGATGCTATTCCACAAATTTCTGAATCTAAAATTATAGAATCACCCTTACCTAAATCGCCAGGGTTAACTTCTGTTCAAATATCTTCTCCTGAATTAATTACACCAAATTCTCCTAAATATAGTGTAGAATCAGAATCGGAGGAAGATAGTTTAGAAATAGAAATATTAACAAATAGACCTGATATAGTATCACCCCAATTAATTAATTCTATTGAACCTGAAATTGAAGAGGGAGAGAAAAAGATTACTCCTAAACCTTTTAGACCCAAAGCAAACAAGCCAAAGACCCCAGTAAAAACTAAAAAATCGCCACCCAAACGGAAAATAGCCACCCCTCCGAGACAATCTCCACCTAGAGTTAATACAAAACCTAATACAAAGCCTAACAGACCCAGACCGCCCCGAAGAAGAAAGAGGAATGTACAGTTAAAAAAGAAGAGAAAAAATATACCTAATTATTCGGATATGTCCCCTGAGGAACAGGCTAGGTGGCATGCTGATTTTAACGTTAAATTAGGGATTTTAAGGGAGGCGTATCCTGATTATGATATTCCTAGTTTTGATGATAGCGTACCTTTAGAAATCAAACATCAACATTACGAGAGATACGTACAACAGGTTTATTTGGATAATTCAGTTGGAAATTATAAAGTATATCTATTAATTTTATTCGCTATTATAGAGTTGTTTTGTGTTAAAATATTAGGTCTAGATATGGGAGGATATACCCTTAATCAATTAACTATGATGAATAAATATGAAAGATTATTAGTAGAATTAGGAGAGAAATCTTATTCATCAGTTGGTTCAGAATGGCCTGTGGAGGCAAGAATCATTATGTTAGCATTGTTCAATGGTATAGTCTTCTTGGTAGTGAGATTATTCGCTTCTTATCTAGGACCAGGTATAGGAGATGTATTACAGAATATTGTAAATGCCTTTCTAACCAAGGGAGATGCAGATCAACATATTAAGAAAGCTCAGGGTGTAAGTGTAGAACCAGATGATTATGCTAATGGTGTTCCTGAACCTCCTGTGAATAAAGGAGGTGGAGGGTTTGATCTTGGAAGTCTGATTAATGGATTAGGTGGAATATTAGGAGGTAATTCAGATATAGGTTCCAAAAAGAGAAGGCAGAGAGCTGCTAGAGCACCTACATTTAGAGAATAAATAAGTTTAATTAATATTAATTAAACTTAACATACAACTTTTAACTTTAATTTAGGTTCAGGTTTTAATTTTAGAGAAACAATAGGTTGTGTTAGTGGCCAGCCGTTATAACTAAAAAATGCTTCTATTTGACATAATGTATCTGCAATATCATCAGCTTTCTTTTTATGTTTCTCTAGAATTTCTAATCCATCAGTGTCTCTTCTCTGAGTCATAATCTCCCTAGCCTTAACCACACTCCATTCTTTTAAACCCCTTTCATTAAGTGTATTAGGAGCACCCAATTCTCTCCCTTTTAATTTAGGATCTACCTCTACAACCATAGCCATATTAGGAATAATATCTCTGAGATGTATTAAGAAATAAGTCAAGGTGTGTTGAGCCACCCGAGTAGCCTTATAATTATGTGGTAATTGTCTTTCTATTAGAACTAAATGGCACGTTTTAAAAATATCTAAATACTGGTCTAAAAAATCTGTTAATAATTTATATAATTTATCTACATTCTCATCATTCAAATATCTCTCTTTATCTTTAATATGTAATTTATCAAAAACTATGGTCCTAATAGGATAATTAGAATTTCTGACCCCTCTACTTTCAACCCTAAGAGCAAAATTTCTAATCCCAGGATCAATACTAATAATTCTAATTATTTCGGGCCATTTCCGTTCTGTCAAAGGATGTGAATGTGGATTATATGCTGTAAAAGGAGTTTTATCTGGTTTTTGTAGCTTGGGAGTCTTCCTTACAAACATATTTGTTTATAAATTTTAAATAGGTATGTGTCAATTTTTAATATGTTTCTCTCCTTTTTGATAGTATTCTCTTAAAATTCTATCTTTTTCAACACATTTAAAAACACAATTCCTGAATAGTTCAGGACTAAATTTACACGTATTTTCTAATATAACGTATGATTTGCCTTCACACTTATTTTCACATTTTATATCTGATGAATCCATTTTCCTGATATAATAATAATACATTATTATATCATTTATAATATTTAAGAACGAATAAGAATAGATAATTTACCAAAAGTACCAATATTACAATCAAATTTCATAGGTAAACCTCTTTCAATATAAATCTTAATAGTACCGTTAGGAGAAAATCCATTAAGTTTAGTTAAAGCTTTGATTTTAGAAATTGGAACTCTAAATCTATCAATCTCATCAGCATCTCTAATAGAAAGTTTAGGAGCTTTCTTATTAGGTTTAATAAGGGTTTTTCCTTGAATATCTAAAATAGATTTAGCGGCTGAAGATTTAGATTCGGAATTATGTTGATTACGTTTTCCATATTCTTTTACCATAGCAATCTTGCCCTCAACTGAATATCCCTTAATAACAATACCCTTATCATAACCTAAAAATTCTACATAACTACATTTATTAGCTACAAGAGCTTTACATACTTTACTAAAATCAGATTGATAAATTGTGCAATTAGGGTTTCTTTTTCCTCTATTGTATACAGGAAGATCATATTCTACTAATTTATCGGATTTCATAGACATACAATAAAATACCGGGTTATCACCGCTACTCTTTTCTTGAGATCTTACCTGTATATATAAATTACTGGGTTCTTCAGCTCTTCTATATATATCCAATTGCTCTTTTTTCCCTACGGTTCTTGTTTTATTTCTTAAATCAGAGAGATTAATATTAGCTATAATTTTATCATTAAAACTAGAAAATTCATAATCTGTTAATTCATATGTTTTAATCTTAACGATATTCAATATAGTATGGTCATCATCACCTTCAGCATAGGTAATATAATTTTTATGAAAAATAAATGTACCTTCTAAACTAATAAGTCTTAAATATTCTATTAAATATCTGAATGAACATCCATCAATAAATGTTGCAAAGAAAGAAGCGTCTGGGTCTACTTTTTGAGTCTTGACAACATCCTCTTCGGATTCGTACTCATCACTTTCATATTCATCGTCAATTGATTCTTCAGTATATTCCTCGTCAATCATACTATCATTTTGCGATATAGGAGGTAATTCTGCTGAGAATGCGGGTAAAGACATATATAATTTAATTTGCTATCTGTTAGTTTTAGATCTCCGATTTTCTTTAAACTTGTCTCAAAATTTTTTTAACAAGTTTAAAGAAAATCTTTGAATGTACCCCTAGAGCCTAGAGGCTTAATATCACTTGACGCTAGACTGGTTGTATTACCAGTAAAGGATTGATATCTCTTGGTATTTACGTAAGGTTTTAACCATTCTCCTGTTTTAAGATAATTTAATACTAGTTTCCTCATATTCAGGCAGGCATTTCTATCTCGGTTGATACAGTCTATCCTTTCTTTCATCTTAAATGTTTTGATACCCTGTTTCTCCCTTAATATATCTCGGTTCTTACATTCTACCCATTTTTTCACCTTAAACGTTTTGATAGCATGTTTCTGCCTTAATCTACCTCTCTTATCTTTCAACTTTAGGTTTCCTCCTTCTTTCTCTGTCTTCCAATATAATTTTGATGTTCTATACTCATCTAAATTATACAGGTTGAAATTCTCTTTAAATCTCCTTTTAACCCTTTTATTGGGTGTAGGTGCAAAATATTTCATTTGGGACCTTCTAGACCAATCCCCATATAGGATAGTTACATCTTTCCCAAATTTCTTCTTAACCATATTTATCATCTTATCATCTGCCCGACGACGTTCCAAGTAACCATACCAGTGATACTGTCTAAACTTTGTATCAGAATATAAATCTAATAATCGTTTATTGATCTCTGTTCTCCGCTTAACATTTTCTATATATTTATCAGTATCAACTGTTTTAAAGGCTAAGTTGCTTAAGGGTTTTTCTAGTTCTGTTATTCCTAAACGATCTCTATGGTTTTGGATTAGAGATTTATACTTTAACCGTTTAGTTTCCCTCAAGTGTTGTCTAAAAGAATACTTAAGAAAATTTCCTTCCTTATCCATAGCAGTAAAGAGGTATCTACAACTACAAAGTTTGTAGAACACTTTCTCCTTAGAACCCCTAAATCTTCCTCATCCAGATAAATGGTATCATTCTGTTTAGGTTTAGGCTCGGTTTTGATCTCGACTTTAGTTTTCTTGGGTTTCTTCCCTTGAGTTAATCCCTTTACTTTAGCTCTCCCCTTTCGTTTCTTTTTAGATTCAATCTGTTGAGCTAAATCATCAACATGAATAAATCTAATAGAAGCACTTAACCCATCAGTCTGAATAGAATGATCAAAACAGTAATTAGTTAGTCTTATATTGATATTAAAGTATTTATTCCATAAATCTCGTTGATATTTCGTTAAGTTTTGTTTATAAAATAGTTTGGTATAGAGGTTACGTGGAGCATCTTTCTTAGGTCTACCTCTGTTACCAGGTACTAGCAGATCAATCAGAGTAGCTGTATCTAAGGTAATCGATTTAGGAACCAAATCATTACGTTGAGGAAAACATTGAAACATTTTAGTTTTATCCTGCTGCTCCAAAATCTTATTCATCTCAACCATACAAGGAAAATACTTCTGAGGGCAGGCTTTAAGATCGTAAGGATGTCCTAAAGAAGATTTTTCAGGAATGATTTTCCCAATACATTTTTCAATCCAGGAATGATATTCTTCAGGACTATTCCTAGTATCGTTAAATAAATCTAATTTAACAGAGACTAATTCTTTTCCTAGCTGTTTACGATCTTTTTGGGGACATTTTTTTCTCCAATAGGAATTAACAAAACGAGCTAAATAAGACTTAAAGTGTTGAGTAATATTATTTTTGAAGGCAGTAACTATTTCGGTAGCAGAATAACTGTTTAGAATTTGAGTTAGGTTAGCCCCATTCTCCTTATCTTCATCCGTAAATAACTCATAGAAAAGGGATGATAACTCAATAAACAACTCGTTAGTCTTACCTGTTTTGGACGGCTTAGATTTACTTTTAATAACTCTAAAGGCAGTTTTAATTGCACTTTCAAACCCATTTTTAAAATGTTTATTATCTTCCCAATCCCAAGAATTAGAATTAACCCGATTAAGAGCCCAGAGTCGAATCAACTGATAGGACTTAATTATAATACGATGGGTTCTTTGAACAGCATCATCAATAGCATTGATATGAGAAGGGTCCTTAATGATATTTTTCAAGGGAACCTTAATACATTTGTAACGTAATTGTTTATCCATATTACATTTTAATTTATTAATGATAGTTTTATAATTCAAACTCATTTTTATATAAAAATGAATTTTGAGCCAAGTTTAATGAAATCACCGGATTTTATTTTCTTATAAATAATCTAATTTAAATAAGTCATAAAGCAATATATATTTTATGACTTTTTAAGTATTATTAATGGGATAGTTCTTTCATACGTTTTCTGATCATTTTGATAAGACCTGAATTTGATTCAAATGAAGTTTGAATATATCCATTCTCTTCAACTCCAACTAATTCATAGTGTCCAGGTAAATATAAAATAACTATTGATAATCTATCTTTATATAGTAATTTTTCATCTGTTCCTGTCATATAGACATCCTGTTTAATCCCATCTAATATATAAATATCTTTATTAAGTTGATCTGAAATAAATTCATTATAGATATTGCTTACGGAAGCATTACTATCCAATTCTTTTTGCATAGACTTCAAGGAATATTCCTCCATTTTTTCACTAATTCTAGGCCACTCTCCATTTGCTACAGTCTCATACCATGTTTTAGAGTCAGGGTTCTTGGGATCGACTTTATTGGCTAACATTTTACTTAAATCTTTTCGGAGAGATCTTACAAATTTCTTTCTGTCGATAGGTTTCCCATCTTTTGTTTTTCCAGTAATATAAGGTTTAAAATATGCTTTAGCTATAGCGTGAAAAAAACAAGACCCGTCTGCATCTGTTCTAATTCTTATCAGACCCGGATAAGTGATGTTTTGTGTCCATTTTATTTTTTCAAATTCCCTTGATCTTAATGGACGCATCATTAAAGTAGTTAATATGCTAGATTTTCTTCTTGGTTTTTTCATTTTAGATGATTCCTTTAATTTAGTATCCATTTATTTAATAATCTTTTATTTTTAGATTAATTCATATTTATTATAATAAATATGAATTAATATATTATTCTTTAATTTTACTTCTTATTTTTGTTAGAAATGGATCATCTGGAGTATAAAATGTTTGAAACAACCCATCTCTCTCTATACCTATAGTTTCAAAATGATTACCATTTCCGCTTATGACCACTGAAGGTCTTAAATTATCCTTTTTATATGTATTACTATGTAAATATAAATCTTTAGTTGTTAATCTCATAATATAAATATCTATTCCTAATAGATCTGAAGCATATTGATATACCTCGTCTCCCAGATAAGAACTGCTGTTAAATAATTTATACAACCCCTCTAAACTAAAATCAATAGGATAATCAAAAACATCTTTAAAATCAACTCCTAATTTCTGTTGTTCATATAAGGCTACAAATTGTCCTCCGGATGCGATCTCATAATTGGTTTTAGATGGATCAATACTAGAAGGTCTTTTTAATGATTCAGCTATATCTCTTCTTAATTTCTGTACAAAATCTCTTCTAAATTTGGGAGAAGAATTAATCTGATACATCTTCAGATAAGCATTTAAAATAGCATGAAAGAAACATGATCCATCCCCTATAGCTCCTATTCTTACGATCTTCTCATCAGGATACCAGGAAACTTTTACAACTTCATGAGTATCCATTTTAATACTTTCCAAGTCCTTCTCTTCTATCTCTATAGGGACAGTAACACTGGGTAAAACCATAGGTGGAAGTGCCGGGGAAGAGACCTTTATCTGTTCCTTTTTCAATGTATCTGCCTTAATTTTCTGTGATAAGGGTGGAAGAGTTAATTGAACCGGAGCCAATTCTGATGTTGGTGACATCACATGTTCAGATCTTGGAGAATAGACTATTTGAGGTCTTTTTATATCCTTTAATTCAGGTAATTCCTTTCCTGTACCAGTCATTTTAGCATAACTATACATCTGAGTCATAATAATCTCTTCTTGTGTTAAAAATTTCTCCTCATCAGCTTTATGTATATAATCATAATTAAACCCATATTGGTTCATTCTTAATCTTAAATCATCCAATCTGACTAACCATTCAGTCTGATCAGATACAATACTATCTTTAATATCTATATGTAATTCTTTGGGAGTTTTATCAGGAAAATACTGTAATGTAGCAGGTCCTAGTTCTAATTTAGTTAATTGAGGTCCTGTATCAAAAGCAGGCTCAAATGTCTGTTCTACAAGATCACCATCCATAGTTAGGAATATATATTTACCTTTTGGTTTTAAATTAGTAACTAATGTATTAACTAAAGAATCTACAAGACCACTTGACTGCCAGAAAAAGGTAAGACTTAACATCATAGATACAACATCTACTCTATCTCCAATAAAATCTCTAACAGCCTTATATATAGTTGTTGTATCCTCTCCACCCGCCTGAACAACTCTGACTTTATTCTCCATATTATTTAATTTGATGCGTCTTTTCAATTCAACAATATGTTCAGGATTTGGTTCAACAGCTACAATTTTATCAAAACTTTTCCATTTTGTAACGTCGCCGCCTCTTCCGGACCCTATATCTAATAAAGTTTTCTCTTCTCTTACTGAATTGAATAACTTTTTCTTGATTCTATTATGATATTTTCTCAAGAGAGTAAATGTATCTCCTTTTAAAGTCTCTTGTGTAAGTGGAACATGTATATCTGCCCAAACATCTTCAACTATTTCTAATCTATTGGGTTTAGTTTTATTATTTCTAATAACATGAGGGAATAAAAGTTCTCTGTCATAATCCCATCCATATTCTACAATTGTATTATTAGGTATATCTATGGTTAAAGGATGTTCTGAATCAACCTCTCCATTATAAGGAAATATTTCAGTCCCTGTAAATTTAACAGGTTTCCCCTTTTTAGCTGTCCATAATTCTATACTTTTCTTTAATGTATTGGGATCTATAATCCATTTAATTAAAAAATCTATAGTTAATTGTTCTTTGGGTTTCCATTTACATATATCCGGGTATTTAGTTAGAATTCTTTTATACAAAGGATTCTTATCAGAATGAGGATTATACTTAGTATTCTGAGGTTGGAACATAAACCCATCCTGTTCATATACTAATAATGGTTGTTCTCTAAACATTTCCCTCATGATCTTGAAGAATTCTTGAGGTGTAGCAAAATTCTTAAAAGATTTTGTATTAACTGTTATTAAATTAGTTTTTAACATATCAGCAACTGATTGAGCAAATTGCATTCGCTGTCCGTGAGGCTTATTCTGAATACTATTATCTCCATTGTAAGCTAACGAGTCAAATGCTAAATACCATATTTTACTTTCGGGTGCACCATCCTTTCTTTTAGGAACAGGCAACATCTCTCCATCTAAAATAGTACCATATAATGTTGGTATCTGTTTATCTGTTACTCTATTTACAAAATTAGGAGCCATTAATAACCATATACCTGATCTATGAAATACCAAGAGTTTACGTTGTCCGTCCGCCTTATGAGTCACTGAATATCCTGTTTCCTCGTTTCCTATAAGACCTCCAAATACCATATCTCTTAATTTTAAATTTCTAGCTTGAACGATAGGATAATGGTCTAATATACCTCTTTTACCACTATCTAATACATGATTAACATAATCTACAATCTCTAACCTCTCAGAATTAGTATATAATGTGATTGTATCTTGTATTAATCTTAAAGTCACAATAACTGCCTTAGAGAATAGGTCTAATTTACTTCTTTCTAATAATTCAACTTCAACCTCATATTTAATAGAATCTTTACTAGATTCTTTAGATTTAATATGAGATCCTGAAATCATATTGACCAGAGTAATATCTATTCTAACTGAATTACCAAATACTAAATAAGACGAACGTGTTTTTTCTCTTATAATTTCTGGAATAAATTGTGAATCAGGTATAGGATTAGTTAATAATTCTCTAGACATGGAATATCTAATTCCATAATCTCTATTCTGTTGATTCCATAATCGATCTTTTATGATCCAAATAATCTCTTCAGTACCTTTATTATCTTGAGGGTGTACGATAGTCTTTCTAACTTTTCCCATTATATAATCTGTAGTACTTTCATGTATGGGTGTAGTTCTCAAATCAAAATATTCTTTAATACGATTATATATTTGTCGAGTTACACCCGGATTAAATCTTTTAGTAAAATGGCCAAATCTTGCTTCTAGTTCTACATCTTCATCATTATATTTACTGTAAGTAGATAATATTTTAGATTTAAGTTGAGAGGAAAGCATATTTAGTCTCTTTAAATAATATGTTTTTTATTATTTAAATAATCATTCTTATTTTCTAATAAGAATAATATTAATATTATTTAGCGAATGAAATAGTTGAATAGTCTGATAATCTTTCTGTGATTTTAGTTCTCAGATAATTAAAATCATCATCCTTAATTATTATATCTAATACTCTTAATATTTCTATTAATTCACTCTGACTAAATGGTGATAGATCTATATTTCTATTGGTTAGTATTAGTTTCTTTCCAGATTTTAACATTATAGGTATCTTTTCATTTTTTCGATTAATATAAATAAGATCCTGTTCTGTGTTTATATTTTCTACTTTATCAGGTTTATTCAATAGTGTATGGTTAAATATATTAATAAAATCAATCAATAGGTTAAGATTAATCTCAGGTATCTCAGATTCTTCCAATTTAGTCTTGATATTTTTAATTTCATCTAGAATAGAGTTGTATTTATCTAATAAATTATAGTCTATTTCTCTATCTTTTATAGTTACTAAATCCCCTATATCCTTTGTATCCTTTGTATCCTCATATTCCAATCCGAATAAATCAGAACTTTCTTTTCTTAATTTTTTAAGTTTATCTATAATATGTGTTAAATCCGTAAACTCTATATTATCTTCTCCCATTAAATCTAATAAACGCTTCTCATATTCTAAATGTTTAAATAATTGTTTTCTACATTGCTCGGGTGTAACTCTTTTCTTTTTTATTTTAATAGGTTTTGTAAAGGTTTCATAACTAGAAGATAATAACATTTTATGTATGTGTATCTCTTTTAAATTAATTTAATAATAAGAGAGATTAAGGATTATAAATAATTGAATAAAAGTGTAAAATGTCTGTTCCTCCAGAGGAAGAAAGGTTTATGGCAAATGTTTTAGATTTATGTGATCTTATTCATGAATTAAGTACGATCTGTTGGGATGAAGGGGTTCAGGATGTCAATCCTACATTAATTGTATTGGCTAAAGCATATTTACAAAACTATAGTAAAGTTGAGATGATTGAAACATATATTTATTATTCTCACAAGTATTGGGATGAGGTAAGATCTAGGAATGAAGAGTTTTTTGTGGAACATGCTGGAGAGATTTTTGCTCATTTACCCGTTAAAAAGGGAAATATCTCAGCCTTTAAAATGTTGTTTACAGCCAAAGATTCCTCGGGTGAACATATTATTATCCAGGAAGATAGAGATGCTATCTGGGATATGTTTGATAGTTTAGTTAAAATCTGTATTAAATACATTCATAAAGTAAGGGATTGTCAATTAATTGAAAAAGATGGAAAGATGAGACCTAAATATATGAAGAATAAATTTCCACAGATTAAAGTTAGAGAACATGCCAAGAAATGGGATGTTGAATTAGATATTCCTAGAGTCTAAATTAATTATTTTATAATTATTTAAATATTAAGTAATTATAACAAATGTTACATACTTTGTATGATTCACCTAAGAAAACTAAAATATTATCAGATCCGAGAATAATTGGACCGGGTATGTGGGTTCAAATGCATATAAAAGCCAAGTACGACACCCATACAGAGCAGAAAAAACATGAATTTGTCAATAATATATGGTTTTTAGCTGAAACTTTTCCTTGTGAAAATTGTAGAAGACATATTAACGAATATGTTAACACACATCCTTTTGATCATCTATGGAATTTAAAAAATGATAAGGGAGAAGAGATTGGTATGTTTAAATGGTCTTGGATGTTTCATAATGCTGTAAATGTAAGATTAGGTAAACCTTTCATGGATTGGAATACCGCCTGGGAGATGTATGATATAAAAGTTAAACCATGTACTGATTGTCATGATAAAGATCCGGAATTACCTCCTATACAGGTAGGAGATACAGATAAAATCATTCAAGGATACTTCTTAAAAAGAGGTATTGATCAGAATATAAATAGATTATCTTGAGCTCTTTAAGACCAAAATAAAACTAAAATTAAACGTGTATAGATACATACAAACGCTATTTTGAGAAAAATCACGTTTTCTCACACACATTTTTAACCGTAATTTATGATATGATAAAAATCATAAATTTCTTCTTTTTCATTAAGTATTCGTTTTGAGATTTACCATCTTCTTAGATTTCTCTAAAAAAGATATTCGTATTTAAAGATCTGCTTCCACATCAAATGGAATATCAGATTCTCCAGTAGGGATTAAGCCTGCAAAAATAGGAATACCATCACTATCTTCCAACCCATCTACTCTAACAATAATATCTTTACCATTAATGTTTGTTTTCAATAACAATCCTAAAGATAAATAACTAAAAGCGTTAATGACAGATGGTAATTTATTAATTAGTTGTGGTAATATCTCTTGTAATTCTTCATTGGTTCCATAATATGTAAAATTAATCTTATTGATATCCGGAAGATGAATGCATAATCTTAAAAAGGCATTACCTGCATTTTGGATTTTAAGAATCATAGCAACCAAAGGAGAAATTAATATATTACTTCCTTTATGAGCAGATTCAATACGAGCATATCCTTTCTCACCTTGTATGGTTGTAATTTCAATAATAGGTCTTTCAATATTTAAAAAGATTTTTCTATACATATCTTCAGGTACTGAAATACTAGCGGTATATTGTAAACCACCATCCGGTAATTTTGTAATACCTATAGAATCATCAACAACTAATTCATAAATATTTCTAGAGACAATATTGTCCTCATCAGGAATGCACCCGGGTAATGTTTTATATTGTTTCTCTAATTCTTTCTCCTGAACTTGTCTTTGTCTGATTTTCTTCTGTATAATCTTCTCTTCTGATACCTTTTTCTCTTTCTGAATCAAACTGTTTGCGTAAGCTGTTATAGGGACTCTTCTTCCTAATTCCTGCTCCATAGATTTTTCTAATAAAGATACACATAATTGTCTGGGAGTCTGATCTAACTCAACCTCAACTCCAATATCTTCCAAATAATCAACCACAACATCCTCTTCATCTTCGGTTAATGTAGAGATACCTCTTGTAATTAACATTGCACATAATTCTTTCGCAGATCTCATTTTATTGTTTGTAATAAAATAAAATTTATTATTTATTCGTAATCGTCGAATTCATCATTAACATCAATATCTGTATTTTCAGATTCAGTAATAGCATTATTGGTATTCTCTGTATTATTTCCACCCATACCTCCTAGACTTCCCATCAATTTCCCAACAATATCACCAATATTATCTGCATTCTGCATCTCTTGCATCATATTTCCTAACATTGATTTGGTCTGGGGATTATTAATCACATCACCTAACATTTTAGAAAAGTCTTGTTTTCCTGGCATTTTATCTTTAGGAATCTTTTGACCGGTAAGTTGTTCAGCCATTCCTGAAGCCATATTAAAAAGACCTGCCAAAGGATCATCTCCCTTGGTGGTCGAAGATTTCTTTCTGATCCCGATTTCAGATTCTAACGTCTCAATATGTTTGGTTAATTTACTTTTATTTGTTTTAGATTCGGTTAAACTATGAAAAATTCTATATAATTGTAGTAAATATTCTTTAGGATAAATGGTTTCCGGTTTAGACACACCGGGTAATCCTTCAGTCTCCTCTTCGATTTCAGTTTGAATCTTACAGGCTGTAAAATAAATACCTGATACATGAAATTTAATATTTGTTTTAAGCCCTACATCCTCTCCGTAAGTAATGATGATATCACCATCTTTTAACCAACCGTCTCTTTGAGGACCTAACATAATCATTCTTCTATTATTTCTAAACATATTATCAAAATATTTTACATGATCTTCAGGATCTGTTTTATTATAAGTTTTAATGTAAGATTCTAATCTAGATAATATAAGATTCTTTTTCTTAAAAACATTTCTATCATCTGACGTTTTAAGAATCTTTTTACACAAATCAAACATATCCATAACATTCTTATCAAATTCAGATAAATCCATTCCTGTGTCCATTTTTTTATTCTTATCCCTTTTTTTCTTTATATCTATATTATATGTTGATATAACAAATAATATTTAAATACCTGGGTCGATGGTTTCTAAATCCATATATTTAGTGGTTATATTATCCAGATCTTTACTTGAATTAGGAGTTTCCAAAATACAATCAATATCATATTCGTAACAGATATTAAGTAATGATTTTAAACCTTCTTTATCCTGATTCCAGATATAACCTTCACCTATATTCTCATGTCTATCGGCATTACTTCCAAATACCTTTTTACTATCATTCAAGTGAATCACATCTGGTTTTCCATAAATGGATTCACACGCATCAAATAATTTAACCACATCCTCATGAGTGTTTAAGGAATTAACTCCAGCTCCATAGATATGTTGAGTATCTAAACAGAACCCAATTGTATTTCTATCAATACCTTCAAATATTTTTCTTAATTTATCAAAATCTCTACCTAATCCATTTCTATAAGCAGAATTCTCTAATAACAATAATTTCTTTTGACTTCTATGTGTATTTCTAGGGACCTTAAAATCATTTAGATTATTAACAAGATTAGAAATAGTTCCCGTTGTTCCGGTATGTAAAACACAACCAGTAGGTAATCCATTCATCTGATTCACTTCATCTTGAACCACCTTCCAAGATTTAGATAATTTACTATCAGGATCTTGTAAATCTTTAGGGTCTTTATCTAAGTAAGCTATTAAGGGGCAATGAATATAAAATGATTTCCCATATCTATCACAATAATCTAAAGTTTTCTTTTTATCCTCTTCTGATATTGTTCTTATTTTATAGCTGGTTTTATTGCCTAAATACATCTGAACACAATGAGATTTACAAGATGTATCTTGACATAAAGTTTTTAATAATGTTTTCTGTAAACTAACATGAGGTCCTACCCGATGATGTTGATCTAAAACTCTTAACTTGGGGGGTTTCTTGATCTCAACATCTGAAATAGCACAATTACAACTCATATTTATATCATACATTCTATATAAAAAATGGGTCAATTTTTCATATCTTGAAGTAAGATATGAAATTATTTTTTTTAGTTTTAGTTATAATATTTAGAGAAGGGGAGATCCGGCCTGGATGGTTGGTAAACCTCCTGGAACAGATGGGACGCGAACAGCTCCGGCGGGACTGGCTGGGGCTACTGGAAGGGCAGGCATACCAGCTGGTGAAGTGGCGGGGCTCATAGCAGTGACTCCTGGTGAGGGTGGAAGTCTAGGAGATTTTGGTGATTTAGCTCTGGGTGATCTTTTCTTTGGTGACTTGGATCTTCTTCTGGGTGATTTTCTCTTAGGGGACTTTCTCTTTGGGGACTTGGCTCTCTTTCCTCCCTTCTTCTTTCTATCAGCCCACTTTTGTGACAATTCCTTTCTTCCAGTCAACTTTTCAAGATTGGTTACACCTCTCTTTGAGCTTGAGACTACACCGGTAAATCCTGGTACCTTAACAAACTTGGTTGTCTTGGCAGAAATAGCCTTAGATGAAGCACCGGTTCCATCAGCCTTTAAATCGGAAACATCAATAACTTGTCCTTTAGCTTTAGCCTTTTCTACACGAGCTGTAAAAGCCTTCTTAAATGCGGCGGATTTGTCTGCCTTTTTACGTTTGGGTGACTTGGCCTTACGCTTTGATGGAGATTTAGACTTACGTTTGGCGCTCTTTCTCTTGGGTGATCTGGGTCTACCTCTCTTCTTTGCCTTTTTGGCTGCCTTTTTCTTTTTGACAACACGTTTTTTCTTTGGAGCCTTTTCCCAATTGTTAGGGTCGGCTAAGTAAGAAAGATCAGCAAGACTGACAGTGACAGGGGCGAGTTTTACGCGAGCTTTTGTGGTTTTTGTTACTACTACAGACATTTAGTATTTGTGAGTTGAAATCCTATGTTTAAGCCTTTAATCAATTTTTATCTATTTATAAAATTAATAGAAAGAAGAATTTAAAGGTCATTTTTCTGAATAAAATTTTTAGAATTCATTTTTTTATTTTCAAAAAATTTTTTCATTTTATGCTTTTTGCAATTTTGTATGATTTAAAAATGATTATATAAATACTTTTGAAGAAAAAAACAATATAAACAATGAGTGAAAAAGTTGAAAATACGTTTGACGAGCAAGAATTCGATTTAAAAGTCGCCAGAGAAATCGTAACCATTCATAGAAATATTTATAAAAGAAATGTTGATAGAGAGTTTAATGAATGGGTAACTAATAACGAAACTCATCTGAATGAACTTTATAAACTTTCCGGATTAGATGCCGATCTAAATGATTTTTATAATTTTGTCTATGATACTACAGGTATTTAAAGAGATAATTTTTAATAAAAATGGATGAAGAATACTCGGAAGAAGAATATGTATCCTATGATGAACAGGATGAGTTAACTATTTCATTTAATAATTTAGAGGAAAATTTTACAAATATGAAAGAATATTGTTTATCTAACGGGTTAGATTTTCTTTCTTCACGTGATAGTTATCATAATTATATTTTATTATCAACCATATATTAATGTTATTTAACATTAATATATTTAATCAAATAGATTTAATAAGTCGCCTTCCTGAGATTGGGATTGTTTAGCTCTTCTGACTGCATTGATGGCTGCATCTTCATCGATAATCTCTTCTGTTTGTCCATAATTTGTTAATTCACCTGATTGATAGTGTTGGTATTGTTGTGGTTGTTGGTATTGTTGTTGGGGTGGATGAGGTTGTTGATATTGGTGTTGTTGATATTGTTGGGGAGGATGTGGTTGAGGTTGGTATTGAGATTGTTGAGGATATTGTTGAGGAGCTGGTCGATACTGTTGTGGTGGAGTAGGGGCTTGAGGTTGGTATTGAGGTTGTTGATATTGTTGTCTAGGAGGTTGGGGTGGATATAAATTCCTAATATACGGATTTTCTTTATTTAATTTAATCTCTAAATTACTCTCTTCGAATTCATCTCTTAATTGTTCAACAGTATTTTGTAATTCTGTGATCTGATTAGCCTGTAATAAAACAATCTGTTTCAATGTATCAATTGTTTTACGATCCTCACCAATCATATTATTCAACTCTTTAATAGCATTGGCTAATTGAGCTAAATATTTTTTAGTATTAGCAATATCCTTTACTTTATTAACCGTAGAAGTTAAATGTTCAGAATGTTTATTTAATTCAAGTTCTAGATTATTAATTTTTCTATAAAAGTAAATTGATGCTCCCAGAAGTGCGGCTGTATTAACTAAACCTATAATTGTTTCTGGTTTTTTCAAACTATCCATTTTAGATTTTTCATCTTGTCTATATGATCTTAAACCTTAATTTAATTAAATTGTTTTAAAATCTATTTAAAGAATTGATCTTTTAAATAATTCTTGATTTTTATTCTAAAAATGTCTGAAATCAGCGAAGAAAACTCTGAAGGTGAAATTTTTACGGAACCAATTGAAGATGATTCCGAAAGTTTATCGGAGACGGAGGAAGAATCATATAGTGAAGATGAAGATGAAGACGATGAGGATACCAATACGGAAGATTTATTAGAAGATGAGGATGAAGATGAAGATGATGAAGATGAAGATGATGAAGATGAAGATGATGAAGATGATGAAGATGATGAAGATGAAGATGATGAAGATGAAGATGAAGATGAAGATGATGAGGATGAAGATGAAGATGAGGATGAGGATGAAGATGAAGATGAAGATGAAGACGATGACGATGAGGATGAAGACGAAGAGACTGAGTTAGATACCGAGGAAGAGACTAATGAGGATGCACCATCCGAAGAAGTTGTTGCAAGAGTAATGGACGATATTACCCAGAAAGCTAAAAATGGAAAAGACTTGAGTGTTCAACCAACCACGCTTCAACAGATTCAAGACAAGCTGGATGGAACCCCGTCAACATTAAAAACAGAACCTGTTGAAAAGGTAAAGACATTAAAAATCGCTAAGAAAAAAGTAACTCTTGATGATTTATTGGTTAAAACAGAGGACGAATCAGACCAATTCTATCTGATGAGATCTCAATATGCAAAAATCGCAGAACAATTATTTCCTAAATATCCACCCACCAGTTTTATTCTTTTGGGTCGAATGGGAGCATATAGAGGATTATTCGGAGTAACTTATCCTGAAGAAACCAATAGAGTATTAGATTATATGGATCAGGTTATTAAAAATATTCCTTAAAGTTAAAGAATAGATAATATAAGAAAAAATATCTTATATTAAATGAATAAACAAATTTGGAGGCCTAATATTATGGTTTTAGGACCAGGAGGTGCCAAAGGATTTTTAGAATTAGGTTGTTTAGAAAGATTATTTGAAGATATAGATTTTTTAGAAAAAGTCACTCATTGGACTGGTGTATCTATAGGTTCATCTATAGCTTTATTAATTGTATGTGGTTTTACAATAGACGAAATAAAAGAATTGTGTTTAGAAGTAAATATAATTGAAGATATTATATCTATTAATTTAGATGAAGCTAAAAATAATTTAGGTCTTATGAGAAATAAAACTGTAGAAACTAAACTAAAAACTAATATCAAGAAAAAATTTGGATTTATTCCGACTTTAAAACAATTATATTTTCTTACAGGTATTGTGTATACAGCTGTTACCTTTAATACAGATAAAATAAGACCTGAATTTATGAATAAAGATACAGAACCGGATTTAGATTGTGTTGAAGCAACTCTTATGTCTATGGCTATTCCAGGTTTAATACAACCTAGAAAGTATAAAGGTAATTTGTATGTTGATGGTGCTTTAGGAGCATCTTATCCTGTTTGGTTTCATGACGATGGGAAAAATAAAATATTAGGTATGTATATATCTTCAGAGCAAGATTGTTATAGTAGTTATAATAATCCTTCTCTATTTGCTTATAGATTAATACAATCAGGTATGAAAGTCAATAGAGATTTATCTATTAGATTTTCTAGTAAGAATATAAAACATATTCCTCTAAAAACCTATGTTAAAGATACTACTGGATTATCTATGACTAAAGAAAATAAACTGGAACTAATACACCATGGATATAAATGTGCTGACGACTTTTTAAAAATCAATCAGGAACCAGAAAAATATTGTATTGATATGTCGGAGGAGGAGGAGATTCCATTTATAAATGAAACTCTCAATACACTGACAAATAGTATTAATACTTTTGTTAATTTGTTAACAGATAAATTAAACCAAGAACAAGAGGAAAATACAAATAATGAGAATGATGTTTTATATATTCCTGTTGAAGATATTTCAGATAGCTTAAAAGATACTTAAAAATAATTTCTTATGTATAAAATGGGAAAACCTGTCTTAGTTTTAGTAATGGCTTCAACCTGTGGTGCATGCCAGAATTTTAAAAGAAACTCATTAGATCTATTGGAAAAACAATTAGCAAATAACGAAAAAGTAGAATTTTTAAAATATGAATTTCCTGATATGCTTATCCCACCTAATGATTCGAATATGAAGTTTGAATTCCATCCACAATTAAGACTTTTTGCCAGATGGTTTCCTACTTTTATCTTATTTCCTGATACATTATGGTTTAATAAAGGAAGTAATTTAGAAGGTATTATCAAAAATGAAGAGGAGGTTACCAATAGAAAGATGCCTGATTATAACATTCCATCGATTATGTCTTGGATTGATGAGACAATTAAAGAACCTATTTTTAATAAAGATACTAGAAAAATCCTATTAACTGAAAATGGTAATTCTCTAATGAAACAAAGTAAAGATGGGAAAATGATTTTACCTACTTATGGTACATATACAAAGTTTATTAATCAAACAGAAGAAGAAGAATTTTAAATAAAATGAGAAAATAAATATAATATTATATTTATTTTAATTAGAAATGAATAAATTACCTAAAGACGCTTTATTTTCATTAGCTCTTGAATTAAACTTACCAGATCTATTAAGTTTCTGTACCTCAAGTAAAAGAATTAATGATTTGATCTGTCGAAAGAATGATATTTGGATTGCTAAATTAAATAGGGAATTTCCTAACTATAACTCTATGTTTCGAAAAGATACTCCTAGAGAAACCTATACTTTATTATATGATTTAACTAATCTTAAGAATAAATTAGGATTAAAAGATTCTATTGAAAAGTTATATCAAAGGAAAAGCTTGGATTTACCAAGAAAAGGGTTAAAAGAGATACCCAAAGAGGTTGGACAACTTCACAATTTACAAGAATTATTCTTAGGTTATAACGAGATAAAAGAGATACCCAAAGAGATTGGACAACTTCACAATTTACAAATATTATGGTTACCATATAACCAGATAAAAGAGATACCCAAAGAACTAAAACAACTTCACAATTTACAAAAATTATACTTAGGTGCTAACCAGATAAAAGAGATACCCAAAGAGATTGGACAACTTCACAATTTACAAGGATTATACTTAGGTAATAACCAGATAAAAGAGATACCCAAAGAGATTGGACAACTTCACAATTTACAAAGATTATCCTTAGCATATAACCAGATAAAAGAGATACCCAAAGAGATTGGACAACTTCACAATTTACAAAGATTATGGTTAGATAATAACCAGATAAAAGAGATACCCAAAGAACTAACACAACTTCACAATTTACAACAATTATGGTTAAGAAATAACCAGATAAAAGAGATACCCAAAGAACTAACACGACTTCACAATTTACAAGGATATACTTAAATGATAACTAGATAAAAGAGATACCTAAAGAACTTTATGACTTACCTATATTACTCTAATCATTTGTATAAATATAAATGATTATTTAGTTTTGAACTTAGTGGTGACGAGAGTGTGACTCAGATGAGTATCTGCTGTCAGTGTAACGAGAGCTTTCGCAGTCGCTGTCTTCGCTTGAGTGATGACGTCTGCGATGCTTCTTGTCATCGTCGTCGTTACGTGTAACGGCCCAGATGATGAGAATGATGATGATTACTACTACAATAAAGAGTACTACTCCAGCTCCATATCCATAATGATGTGCGTGTTGATCCATTTTATTTTTAATTTAATATAAAAATTTTATTTTTGTAATTCTTTTTTTCAATTCTTTGATATATTAATTATGATTTAAAGAAATTTTATATATTTGATATTAAGCAATAGTAAATATACATATTATTATGTATATTTTTAGTATGTTTATATATTTAATTGATACTTAAAGTCATTCTTTTTCCTTCTGGGTTAGATGGTAATTTGAGACTTGTTTGTTGGGTGGATGGTAAATTTACTTGAGACATTGAAGGTGCTCCACTTAAAAAGTCTTGTAGTGTTTCGGTTGAACTGGTCTCTTCCAAATTTTCCATAGTACCTTCATCTAAGACCGTATTTGAATCTGGTAACTGTGGCGAACCCATTGTTTCTGCCGCCAATTCATTTTGTCTGTTGAGTCTTAATTGGGCCAATTGATCCTCTACCTGATCCTGCAACTTAGACCCATACTTTTCCTTTAGTCTTTCTAAGGTAGTCTTTTGTCTAGAAACTGTTCCGGCAGGTGTGATTTTAGTTACAATAGCACTTACTAAATACATCTTGTAGGTATTTTTAGCTGAAATTCTAATCTTTTCAACATGAATCATAGGAACTAATTCCAAATTTACATTTTTAAGTAAAGCCCAATCAATAGGATTTCCGTTTAAATCTGTAAAGAGAGTTTTATTAAAACCGCCACATTTAAGGTCTAACCAAAGGGTTGGACTCTTTCCTTTAATAACTTCTCTAGTAACCTCATCTCTTGGAAAGTAGATCTTAGACTTGAATTGACCTCCGGGTCTGGTCGGATCGAAATCATTCTCTCTAGCCCATGGTGTTTTAGATAAAATATGAGCACATTTAGAATGTAATTGTTCAAACGTCTTTATAGTTTGATCGTGTTCTTGGTTGGTTAAGTCAAATGTTAACATTTGTGAGAATGCCATTTTTGTATATTTATCTCCATTCTTATTTTCGCTTTCCTTGGAATTATCCTTTAATCCTCTAGCTTTCATAAGTGGAAGTTCGATATATAAATCGGTAACTAATGGTTTATCATCTGTTCCGTAATTATAGGAGAGTGAAATATCGCTCCATTTAATTGTTTGTCCTGTTTTATCTACAAATGAGTCTGTTTTTGGTGATGATCCGTTTAATTTGTTAATATCGAATTGGTCGAATGTTACATAAGCTTCGTCTGACATGTTTCTTTAGTTTGATTTGTGTTGAGTTTCTTCTCCTATTTGATAAAATATCAAGATGATTAATTTGAAATCATTTTTTATATAAAATCTAATTGATAAGTTAAATATTTTTATTATATTATAAATGGGTTTTAAGTCGTTCGTTAAAAAATCGGGAAAATATATAGTTAAGAAAATTAGTAAATCAGCTGTAGGAAGAGCTTTTAAATATGCTTTTTGGGGAACTCTTTGTTTTTACGGTCCAACCTCTGTCATTGGGATTGTGGGAATTCAGGGTCTTATAGCTGGAGCTGCCATTACTCATTCGGGTTTAGTTGAATATTCTGCAGGTAAAATGATTGACACTGTATTATAAAAATGATATGATTAATTGAATAATGAGGATAAAAAATGTCATTTCCACTTACAGGAGAAACAGTCAAGTGTAAATATTTAGAAATCGATGAATTGGAAGCCAAAGTTTTATTACTCCATTATAATAAAGTCGGTTATTTAAGTAATCATAATCTTATCCCATCAATGGTTGGGGAAACAGACACTTTAACCGTTTCTGGAATTGATCATAAAAGAGGAATTATAAATCTTAAAAAATAAAAAGGATACTTAAAAATGTCAAATTCGGCTTTAGCTTTTGCGGGAGGAGTTCTGATCGGAAAAGTTACCAATTGGGTATCTAGCGTAATAATCACAGGTATTACATTATTTTATTTTAAACCAGAAATATATACCTATGAGACTCTAATGAGTTTAAGAAATCAATCTGCTGAATTATTATTAAATCTTACAAAACATTAAATATATTTGAAAATAATTAATTAATATTTATAAATATTAATTAAATGGATTTTAATATAGTTTTTATTACAGCTATTTTATCATTAGGTATATTATCTAGTTTATTTTTTGTTAAAACTATTAAAGAAAAAGAATATAGTAGTTCTAAGTTAAATGAAATTGATACTTTGGAACAATTAATTTTAGGTACAGCTACATTACAATATATTATAACTCTTAGTTATATTCCTAATACGGAGACTTCTAGAATTCAAAGATGGAGATATCTTGATTGGTTAATTACAACTCCTTTATTATTAAAAACATTTCATAGTTTGGCAGAAGAAAAAGGGTATAAATATAGTTTTACTCCTGCATTAATTGCAAATATTATTATGATATACTCTGGTTATCATGCAGAATTTTTGACAACAGATGAAAATTCAAAACGTATATGGTATATAATAGGTTTTATTGCATTATTTATCGTATTGTTTTATGTAAATAAATGGAATACTTATCTATTAGAACAAAACGTCGATACAGAATATTTACCTTATTTCTTTTATTTTGGTTGGACTTTATATGGTGTAAATTTTATAAATCCAAATGAACAACTTAGACAAATAGTATTTAATGTTCTTGATATTATTAATAAAGGAATATATTCACTTCAATTAGAAAAAGTAATAGATAGATTAAATTAATATT
>Ga0180438_10002264_pt1 | contig 32012 bp, 22 predicted proteins | sample SS_ome_12_FD_132455 | JGI IMG/M metagenome (GOLD analysis project Ga0180438, IMG submission 132455) | Hypersaline lake sediment archaeal communities from the Salton Sea, California, USA - SS_3_D_2 metaG | ecosystem: Environmental > Aquatic > Non-marine Saline and Alkaline > Hypersaline >... | reverse complement strand
CAAACAACCCAGGTATACCATGGGCGGTTCTCTTGACTATACCTTAGGGAACAACCTCATGTTGAATGCGTCAATGGGTTATTACTGGGCAGACTATCAGCAACGGGTACTTCCAGATCAAAACCGTATGTTCTTCTATGCTTCCAATTCGGATATCCCTGGTGTCACCGAAGTTCATGGTCTATATTGGGCAAACATGGGATGGGCAGACGGTTTTGCCACTGTGAAGCAGATCGAGAACAAGTTAACTGGAACCTTTGATGCGACCTATTATGCCAACCTGGCAGGTGAGCATGTGTGGAAAGCTGGTGTTCAATTGGTAAGAATCGGAGTTGATAGAGATAACGCTTGTCCTAACGATTACAATTACTTTTACTGGGGCTGGGATTACGAGCACAGTGACGGAACCACAAGACCCACGACTCTCGGTTATGTTGGCGTAAGAGACCCCTTTGGCGTGGTGGCAACGGTTACCAGTACCCGTTGGGCGGTTTATCTCCAGGATTCCTGGACCATCGCTGACAAATTCACCTTGAACCTGGGTATCCGGCTTGAGAAAGAGGATATCCCTGCATATGCTGAGGGTTATGAGCCACCGGTCACATTTGATTTCTTTGATAAGTTCGCTCCAAGGGTTGGATTTGCCTATGATGTTTTTGGTGATTCCAGCCTGAAAATCTTCGGTAGTTTCGGTATCTATTACGATGTGATGAAACTGGAAATGGCAGAAGGTTCGTATGGTGGCTTCAAATGGTGGTCTCACTATTACGATATCGTAGACCCGCAGTGGCAAGTGGCTTATGCGACAAATCAGGATCACCCGATAACAGGCGGCTACGCCGGAGGTACCTATTTTGAAAGCAGGGACTGGAGGGTACCTTCTTTTGAGACGACTCAGCCCAATGAGGGAGAATACAAGATGCAACCCTACCAGAAGAATGAGTATACCTTTGGTATCCAAAAAACATTGGGAGAAGACTGGAGCGTCAGCCTAAGGGCCCTTCATAACTACATTGTGAATGCGATTGAAGATATTGGAATAACGATTGGTGGTCATGAAAACTATTACAATGGAAACCCTGGTTCCGCGTGGATTCAGATGATTTATGATCAAAGTGCGGCTGAAGGATATATCCCAGCGGGCGTTCAAGCCACGAAGGCTATACGTGAGTACACATCCGTCTCTCTTAACCTGGATAGGAAATTCAAAGACAACTGGTTGGGTGGCGTCTCCTTGACATGGAGTCGTCTCTATGGTAACTTCGCAGGGTTGGCCAGTTCTGATGAGCATGGTCGAAAGTCTCCCAGTGTGGAAAGATATTTTGATTCATGGTTTATGTTCTATGATCAAAATTTTACTCCCGTGTTAGGGTTACTTCCAACTGACAGACCGATCCAGTTTAAAGCCTATGGCGCTTATTCCTTTGATTTTGGATTGACATTAGGGTTTAGTGCCTTTGCCATGACAGGTACTCCTTTACAAACGGAATTCGCTGTCAATAGACAGGACGGGTATTATCCGTTGGGAAGGTTTTCTGATGGCCGCACCGACTTCCTGTGGCAGATCGATGCGTATGCAGAATACAACATGAAACTCTCTGACAAATATTCGTTGAATTTCAATGTGAATGTGTCCAACGTCACAAATAACAAAATCGCTCAAAGGGTGTTTATGAAATATACCCAACAAGATCCTGCAATGAGTAATGACGAAATTATTTCCGGATTTGATTTTAGACAGGTTACTATCGATAAAGGTTTAATGCTTGATCCTCGTTACAAAATGGAATATCGATATCTCGATGCGATTACTGCCAGGATTGGAGTTAAACTCTTATTCTAAATTCCAAGCGGATAAGTCACAACGGAAAACACGTAAGACAACATAAAAAAGAGCCCTCCCCGGAAGGGGAGGGCTTTTTTTTTGCACGTTCACACGTTTACACGTTCACACGTTCACACGTTCAAATGTTTTTGCAGGGCATTAATAAAAAGTGAATAATTACATTCAGATTTCTTGACATAAAACAATTTTTCCTTTAAAATTTTCCTATGGTCAAAAACAATCATTATGAAATGATTCTATATTTTTATCTAGCAAAAGCATACAATATATATATGCATTTTTTATCTCATCATTCCTGGTATAATGTAATCTTGAAATTATGTGATTACAGCGTTGCTGCGCCATAATATATGAAAAGATATACTACATTCATTTATATAATCATTTTTTCCCTTTGTATAGGAAGTTCTCTATTTATTGAATGGATCACGACTCCTGGGCCCGTTGAACAGCACATTCACATCCGCCATTTCCGATACGGAACAGATCCCTCCATCATCCGAGCCAACAGGGGAGACCATCTATATCTGACATTTTCTACCAAAGATACCGGTCATAGTTTTTTTCTTCAAGATTATGAAATTGATGTTAAAGTAAGCCCTTCCAAAGATACCGTGTTGGTATATAACCCCTTCAAAGTAACAGACCCACCATTAACAACAAACAAAATTCATTTAACCGCTGGTCTGCCAGGATTCCTGGGGAATCTCATCTCCGTTTCCCGATACCGCTGCCACGTCTATTGTGGTCCCATGCATGGATTTGAACAGGGAGACTTGATTGTTCGCCCCAATTGGCTTTTCTCCCTGTCAATGGGTTTCATTATTGCACTCTTTTTAAGTTGGCTCGTTCACTGCCAGTGGGGAAATAGCGTGCCCCATTCTTCTCCACAGTTCAAAGATCTCAATAAACGATTTAAATTACTGGATAAATTATTAAAATGGCGACCCTTGCAATTCCTCTTAACACTTCCTGTACTGGCCGTTTTTATTTTGCTTATTTTAGCTGGAATCTTTGGAACAAAAGTTGGAGGTAGAAATATTGCAGTCATGTTAACGTGGGCCTGTTGGATGTTTTTAATAACCGTATTCCTGGTTCCGGTAGGGGGCCGGATATGGTGTATGATTTGTCCCCTTCCGGTGTTAGGCGAATATGTGCAGAGAGGTGCCACCATCCAGGTTAGAACCGGTAAGAATAAAAACATTAAAAATAAAAATAAATATTTTAGCCTGGGATTTCACTGGCCAGAACTATTAAGAGGACCATGGATTCGGATTTTACTTTTTCTTTGTCTGGGTACTTTCAGTGCCTCTCTGGCAGGTCAACCCCGATGGACTGCAATTGTTTTATTATTATTTTTGTTTTTTGCACTCATTTGTTCAGTAATCTGGGAAAGGAGAAGTTTTTGCCGTTATATCTGCCCGGTTTCCACCTTTATATCTCTATATAGTCCCGTTGGACGATTAACCGTTCGACCTCGCAATCTGACAGTATGCAAAGAGTGTATAGAAAAATCCTGTTTTAAAGGAAATGCAAACGGATGGGGCTGCCCCTATGGACTCTTAGTGCCTAATATAAACCGCAATATGGATTGTGGAATCTGTATGGAATGTTTCAAGAGCTGCCCGTTTGATAATGTTTCACTATCCTGGCGCAAAGGAAGCTGGAGAGACCGCTTCCGATCATATGGGGAGGCATGGCAGGCAATTGTTATGATGACTTTAGCCATCGTCTATTCCCTTACCATTCACTCTCCCTGGCCCAGTATTAGAGATACCGTCAATATGGTGGATAAAGTGAACTGGATTCACTTTGGGGGTTTTTTAACAGGGTTATGGCTACTTTGCCTGGTGGTTATGCCTTTCGTATTCTGGATTCTGAATTATTGGGGAGTGAAACGTGCGAAGCTTCCAATTTCAGGTGGCAATGCATTGAAAAAAATCGCCCCTGCTCTCATCCCCTTCGGCCTTGGGCTGTGGGCTGCTTTTTTTATTGCGATGTTTATGCCGAATATAACCTTTATATTAATGTCATTGTCCGACCCCTTTGGTTGGGGATGGGACCTTTTTGGAACAGCCGGGATGCCCTGGATTCAACTCTGGCCCGGTGCGATTCCATGGATTCAAGTGGTTTTGGTTTTATTAGGGTTCTATTTCAGTTTAAAAAAAGGATACAACATCTGGTATGAAAAAACGAAAAATAGAGCACAGGCATTTGTTATGTTTTTCCCGGTATCCCTAATAATTTTCTTTATTTCAACGGGTATGCTGGTCTATTTTACATACTTTTAAACAAAGCAGGTGAACCATGCGTTTTAAAAAATCTACAATCTTATCATTTTTGGCCTTTGTGGTTATTTTTATCGTGATCCCCCTGGGGATTTTGAACTATCAAGCGAACAAGAAGGGGTTATCTCTAGGGCAATTCATTAAAAGGGCCATAGGCAGAATGGGAGATGAACCCGCAAAATCAGAATCCCCAGGACTGGAAAAAGCGAAATCGAAAGGAACGATAACTGAATCCCCCAAAAAACGTCATTTTCTTAGCAAGACTCCTATCGGATACCCGATTGCTTCCAAGCCCTGGATTACGCATCTAACGATCGTTGACCTGGATAAAGATAATCTTAAAGATGTTATTATTTGTGATGCGAACAGTAATGAAATTCATTGGATACGGCAATCTCCCCTGGATGTGTATACAGAAAAACCCATTGGCAAAAAAATAATGGCACCGGCTCATGTTACAGCCTATGATATCGATCAAGATGATGATCTGGATGTACTGGTGGCCAGCATGGGTATGATATTTCCTAATAATGACAAAATTGGAGCGGTGGTTGTTCTTGAAAACGATGGGAACCAGCAATTTACGAACCGTGTGCTGGTGAAAAATATTGCACGTGTGACAGATGTGCAGCCCGGGGACTTTGACAATGATGGCGATATCGATCTTGCAGTGGGTCAATTTGGCTATGATGATGGTGAGCTCCGCTGGATGGAGAACCTGGGAAACTGGAATTTTAAAAGCAAAATATTGTTGAGCCTTTCAGGCACTGTTCACACACCCGTTGCCGATATTGATCAAGACGGTGACCTTGATATTATTGCATTGGTTACACAGGAGTGGGAGGAAACCTATATTTTTGAGAATGATGGCGCAGCAAATTTTAAAACCCATATGATTTATGGTTCCACAAACGAAGATTTTGGCAGTAGTGGAATTTCCCTGAAGGATTTAGATAAAGATGGGGATTTAGACATTTTGTACACAAATGGAGATGCCTTTGATTATATCCCTCCTGCACCACGACCCTGGCATGGCGTTCAATGGATTGAAAACAATGGGAATCTTAATTTCACTTATCACCGAATAGGAAATTTCCACGGCGCGTTTAGCGGAAGAGCAATCGATATTGACAGAGATGGAGACCTCGATATTTTTGCCGTCAGTTGCTTTAATATCTGGAAAAATCCAGAATCCCAATCGATGATATGGTTTGAAAATGATGGGAAAATGAATTTTTTGCGTCATAATATAACCAATAATCCATCCCACCTCTTGGTCCTGGAATCAGCCGATATGAACAATGACGGGTGGGAAGACCTTGTGACAGGTGGAATGTATGCATATCCACCTTATGACCGCATGAGTCGGGTTTTACTCTGGAAAAATAACTGGAACCGTCTGCAAAACAAAAAAAATAAAATAGAAAAAAATTAAAAAAATGGGAAAAAGAAAATCTAAAAAAAGAAGACTTAAAAAAAGACCAAACCATTTACACGCTGCTACTAAAGAAGAAACGAATTCAGAGGTCATTCCTCCACAGTCCGAAATCAAAAACGGCCAAAAGAGAACAATAGCACACAAGAAAAGACGGTTCATCCTATTTACTATGGCTGGGATTTTTATTGTTCTATTATACTGGTTGATATTTAATATATCAACAACGACAGATAATAGGGAAATGCTTCAAGAACTTCCCAATCCCCCCAAAACAAATAACTTAGTCGAAAAAGAAATAAAGAAGTTGGATGAATCTGCTCGAGTACTTCCTCTGGATGGATCAAAAATAGGTAAACTTGGGGGAATATACCACGCCAACCTCTTTTTCAAAGAAGCAGAGGCCTGCTACAAAATAGCAAAAAAAATAGATCGTAAAAATCCTCGATGGCCTTATTTTCTCGCTGCTATCTATCAAAAACTGGGATTGTATGAAGATATTGAAACCCTATTGGAGCAAACCATTGATCTCTCCCCTGATTATTATCCGGCTGTCCTGAAGCTGGCTGATATTCATTTTAAATTGGGTAAACAAAAAGAGGCTGAAGCCGGTTATAAAAAACTTGTTTCTTTAAACCTAAAGAATGAGGGGCCTTACGCATATCTCGGCCTGGGGCGTATTTCTATGGCAAAAAATGAATGGGAATCGGCACAAAAATACTTGGAAAATGCCATTAAAATGGACAGGAATTTTGGAGTGGCATTTCGATTGTTAGCGAATGTACATGAACATTTTGGACGTACAAAAGAAATGAAAGAATGCCTGGCTCAAGTAGGGAAATACCGGTTTGCGGAAGCCCCTGATCCCTGGGTGGATAGTCTTGTATTACTTTGCTTCAACGACTCGGAGTTGATCCGTCAAATAGATATCGCCTTTAAAACATTTAAAATAGGACGGGCATCTGAAATCACCAAACGAGCCATTTCGATATTCCCAAATAATGTCGAACTGCATTTAAAAGTGGGTTTAAATCTAATGAAAATTTTTGAATTCTCAAAAGCACTGATTTTTTTTGATAAAGCGCTTGAGCTAGATCCTGATAATTTAGAGGCTTTAACCAATAAAGGGATGTGCTTGGTAGAACTCAAACGGTTGGATGAGGCAGAAAAATACTTTCAGCGTGTCCTTCAAATCGACCCTTCCTCTGCTCTTGGCCTTTACAATCTGGGATTCATTATGTTTCAAAAAGGGAAACATGAAGAAGCCATCAATCTTATCAATGAATCGATCACTCAGGACCCTCAGCGACCCGAAACCCATTTTAGTTTAGGCGTTATAAAAAAAATAATGGGTAAAAAAGAAGAAGCCATTACTCATTTTAAGAATGCCCTCTCTGTTCAACCAAAATTTCCTAACGCCCATTCTGAAATTGGACTCCTATTACTGCAACTTGGGAAAAAAGAGGAAGCAATATTCCATCTGAATGAAGAACTTATTAATAATCCAGATAATGCATCCTGTCATTATATACTGGGAAACGAACGGGCAAAGGAAAATCAAATTTCAGAAGCCATCGAGCATTTTAAAGCAGCCATTCGAGTCAATCCCGATTTGACAGGTGCTCATGTTAACCTGGGTGTTATTTACGAAAATCAGGCTAAAATGGATCAGGCAATAGACCTTTATCAAAATTTAATAAAAATGAAACCTGATGAAGCCCAGGCATATTTTGGACTGGGACGTGTTCTTTTGAAAAAAGGGAGGCAAAAGGACGCGGTCAACCAATTGGAAAAAGCACTATATTATTCTAAAAAATCAGGAAATAGCCAACTGGAAACCGAAATAAAACGAATACTGGAAAATATAAACAATTTCTAATCTGAATAGTTACAGAAATTTTCATTGACACATTAAGTACTAATTGATACAATGATGGCTCATGTGGTTTAAAAAAGTTAAAATCAAATGGGTGTGGTCCACTGCCTTGTTCCTGGTGTTATTGGTATTGGCGATCATTTTTGTTGTTCCTGTTTTAAAAACGAAAGATCCTGTGCAGATAGATAGACCCAATATCGTTTTGGTCATCCTTGATACAGTTCGCTATGATTATACAAGTTTGGAATTGAAGTTTGGGGAGAAGATGGATTTGACGCCTCATTTAAAAAGCCTGGCGTCTAAAAGTACTGTTTTTCCAAACAGCTGGTCCAATGCACCCTGGACAGTACCTGCTCATGCATCCATGTTTACTGGCCTCCTCCCCGCTCAACACGCTTGCACATCAAAACAGGTTTACCTGGACAAACGTTTTCCTACCATTGCAGAGATTCTCAATAAATCCGGTTACGAAACCACGGCTTTTTTCAGCAATCCCTGGTTAAATAATGAAGCTACCGGGTTGATGCGGGGCTTCCAAACCATCGAAGAAGTTTGGGTCGGGGGACTCAGTAAATTATCCAGGGGAATGGGGAACCAGGGGGGGGTACTGATCAATCAAAACATTCAAAAGTGGCTGAAAAACAGAACTCAAAAAAAACCCTTCTTTCTTTTCGTCAATTATCTTGAAGCCCATTTGCCATATGACCCACATTTGGAATATAGGGAGAAACATTTAAAAAACCTTAAACCGGATGACTCCATCAGTATCAAGTGGGCACACGAGTTCAACGCAGGTCTCTATGAAGCTGATAAAGTGGACTGGAAAAAAGTAAGGGAAATGTATGCCGGAGATGTTAATACGGCTGACAACCTACTGGGCGTCCTTTTGCAGATGCTAAAGGAGTTTGGTGTTTATGATAAAACCGTTATTATTGTTACCTCGGATCATGGGGAGAACCTTGGCGAACACGGGCTTATGGAACACCAATTCTCAGTGCATGAAAATGTGTTATTGGTTCCGTTGGTGATTCGGGCACCTGGCATTCTAAAACAGGGGATCAATCATCAGCCGGTAATGTTAAGTGATCTCTTTGATACCATTATCGAATTGGCCGGAGCCGAGTATACTGCAGATGCAGATGTTGATGCTGCCACTGATACTGACACTGTTTTCAGCCATTCACTGATTCCGGCAAAAGGGACAACCCAATCCGAACGAAGACGTTATATTGTATCGGAATATGCAGGTGCACCAGGGGGATTACTCGAGCATTTGAAGCATTTAAATCCACAACTGGATACGACACCATTGTCTCTAGCTTATAAAACCGTAACCGATGGGGAATGGCGGTTTACCATAAGCAGTGACGCGAAACGAATGCTTTACAATCTTGATAAGGACCCCCAGCAGACAATCGATTATTCATCCATGTACCCTGAAATTGCTAATGAAATGGAAGGGTATTTAGAAAACATATTTTCAATATTAAAACAGGCTGCGGACAAACCTGCTCGACAGCTAGATGAAGAAACCAAAAAAAAGCTGAAGTCGTTGGGTTATATTCAGTAGGCCCTCAAGCATTCATTCTTGCCAGGAAATGATAGAGAATAAAAGAAGTGCCTAAAGTGCCTAAATTGCCTAAAGTTGTGGTGCGCCAAGCAATTGGCGCGATATACCTTTTTAGAGCTAAAAGATAAATGGCGCGAAGCGCCGCCTAAACTTTAGGCACTTTAGCTCACTTTAGGCATTTTAGGCACTTTAAGCACTTCCATCATCCCAGATTAAATCTGGTGGAGTATGCGTTATTTGAACCACCTGGCCTTTGCCGCCCTGACCTTTTGAAGCGCCTCATGTGCACCCTGGAAATTGGGGTCAAAGCGCAGTGTTTCGCTGAAATGATGGATGCTCAAATCCAATTCCCCTCTGGTGGCATAAGCAGCCCCCAGGTTGTAGTGAGCAATTGCTGAATGTGGCCAAATGCGCAGCGCATGAAGGAGGTGTTGGATGCTTTCGTCGGTTCTACCTTGATTGAGCAGGATGACACCAAAATCAATATGGGCATCAGGGTAATCCGGGCTAATCTGCAAGGCTTTACGCATCTCATCGACGGCGAGGTCCAATTTTTGCAGTTTGGCGTAGCCGCAGCCGCGTGCATAGTGCCAGCGGGCTTGATCGATCGTATAACCAGCGAAGTTGATGGAGACGACGATGAAGATGCCGAGACCCACTGTTATCCAGACAGCAGCCCTCTTGAAATTCCGACTGCTCACAATGTTCCAGACCTGATATGCTGCATATGCTGCGAATAGAAGGAAAAATGGAATGATTGGGATACGATACCGTGCCGTTGCAAAAAAAGGTAGGATGGAAAGAAACCAGGTAAGGAGAACCAGAACAATCAGTTTGGAGACCTGCCAGCGTTTTTGAAGTTCAATCGGAAGGTTCTGCTCAGCTTTCCTGGTTTTGTGCACTTCCACCACCAGGAATAATATACCCAGGAGGGCTAAAGCGAAAACGATTGGGAAGTTCCCAGGGATATGACTCAATATTGTGGATGTCGCCCGGTCCATGTGCACGACCTTGTTATGAGAAACCTCCAGAGGCCCCAGGATCAAGAGGGCCTTGCGTGCCGTTAGTCCAAGGGCTTTACCTGGATGGTCCAGGATGAACTGGAAGGCCTTTTTGGCAAGGGCTGAAGAAAATTCCGAATGCGTAATCGTCCTGCCTAGCTTCCTTTCGAGATTGGCTTTAAGCTGCGGGTAGTCGTAACAGGTTCTGAAGGGTCCGAGGCGGGGGATATAATCGGGACAGGTGCCATCCATTTCTTCATTATTACCCATATATAGGTTAATCCCCCCATTTGAGGAGATGAGAACGAATTCATTAGCTACTGCATAGTTCCTGATGGTGGCAGGAAGAATCGCTATACAACCACCGATCAGTAGTCCGATAAATGCTTTACCTAGATTTCTCCAATTTTTATCGGGTTTAACCAGCAAAAATGCCCAGATCACGGCTGCAGGAAAGAATAGCAGATACGAGGGTCGTACAAGGGAAACCAGTCCGAGAAGAAGTCCGGCTGCCAGGGCCCGGCGAAACGTTATTCGGTCGACCCAGAGAGCAAGTACCTGGATACCCGCAAGGAGTAAACCGATCACAATTACCGGAGCATGCAATTCACCTTCAAAGTAGATGAATGCCCAATAGGTTGCCATAAAGCCAGCATGTATGAGCCCAACGATAGTACCGAACCACCGCTTTGTTAGCCAATAAGCAAGAAGAACATTCAGTAAACCGAGGGAAAACTGGATAATCCTGGACCACAGGTATCCTTTGCCTGTAAGTTTATAAATCAGGGCCAGAAAATAGGGATAGCCCGGAGGTCTAAAATAAGGAGAAGACCGAACCTGAGGGTCTGCTTTTCCCATGGGGGGAGTCCACTCCCCAAACGCCAGACCCCGGGCGGTATAATCATGGAATTCCGCATCAGCAATGGGAATCCTGAAATCCGGGTGGTCTGTACGCTCATTAAAATAAAACAGGCGCAAGAGACCTCCCAGTATGAGAATACCTATAAGTACAACCCATACCCGGCGATGGGATCGGTTCTTTAACTTTCTTCTGCCAGATTCCCGCTTCTTATTCATTATCAATCTTAATAAACCATTAAACAGATTACGACCACCCATTTAGCCATTTGTCCATGAGCGCACCATAAGGTGCTTTTACATCTCCTGGAGACTTTTGATCAGGTCTTTAATGGCTGGGACCTCTGGATTTCCAGGATCCATTTCCACAAATTTAGTGAAACTTTCTACGGCCTTTTTCATATCTCCGAGATTCAAATAGACATAGCCCAGTTTTAAATAGGGAATACCCCATTTGGGTTTGATTTGTGAAGCGATTTCATAATATTTGACAGCTTCTTCATTTTTATTGTTACCGAAAAAGATTTCAGCTACATTATAGGCCAGGATCTCGTCCTTTGGATTGAGTTCGACGGATTTTATAAAGAAGCTCTGGGCTTTTTCCATTTCATCCCGTTTTAAGTGGATTTCGCCGATTGAAGCCAGAGCCTGGGCTTTCATTTCAATTTTTTCATCTGTTGCCTTCTCAAGGAATGTATTGTATTCGGCAATAGCCTCGTCATACTTTTCCTGCTTCATTAAACAATTACCGATATTGATGTGCAATTCGAAGAATTCAGGGGTCTTTTCTTGAAACTTTTTAAAAGCGTCTAACGCTTCATCATACTTCCCTTGTTCATAGAGGCTGTTTCCCTGTTCGACAAGACTGGCATCTTTAGCCAGTTCCATTTTCTCTGGCTTTTTAAGTTTGAGAGTGACATAGGGATTGGTAGTGAATTGGCTGACCGGGACGGCTTCCCTATCGGGAACATAGCCGTCAGCTGTTGCGGTTATTCTCCATTCGCCAGTACCCAGCCCGATAAATGCCCATTCACCTTTCTTATCGGTTTTGGTTTCATGCTTCAAATTTGCATCTTTCGCAAACTGAATCACCACTTTCGCACCAACAAACGGTTTTTGAGTATCCCCATTGATGACTTTCCCTTTTATCCTCCCCTTTCCACGCCCTGCCTGGGCATGGCTCAATGAAACAGTAAACCCCACCATCACAATAATCGCTACTGCTAAGGTGAAAATTTTCCCTCTTTTCATTTTTTACTCCTTCTTCATTAAGTATATTTATTTATAAAATATATTATTCCCGGGTATGAAGATATTGTATTAAATTTTAAATTTGATCCTTTTTTTGCTTTTGATATCATCCTCCTTACTTTCCAGGATGGTTTGCAATTGATACTTCCCTGGACTTAGTGTTAAAGGGACAACAATAATGTACACATTATCAGCGGTTTTCAGTTCCTCTTCCGTCAATGAGACCGTGTACTCCTTGGAAAAGTCCTGAATTTTTTTATCGTGTGAATCAAAAATATCGACATGTAAAGTGAGAACTGCGGAGAATTGATCCTCGGTTTGTTGAAACAGTATATTTCTGTAGGGGACATCTAACCGAAGATTCACCTGGTTGTCTTTTTCTTTATTCAGGTTGATGGTGAAATCGTAGGGTTCCTTTTTCCCTTTACCAACAGAGGGCTTAAAATCCAATGCGGTTTTAAGAATGGTGGCCAAATGAGCTGAACTAAACGGAGTTAACACAAACCGACCGTTTTCATACCGGTCGATAAATAATATAAGGTAGAAACCGTATAACCATTCTTCCCGAGGATAATTGTAATACGTTTTGTATGGCCCGGCGGCATTTATCTCCCCGGGTCTGTAGCGGCGCAGGTCGGGCGGCCCCAGAAGAATATAAACACGCCCCCTGTCAGTCAGCCACCCCTCTTTACTTTCATCCTTGAAAAGATGATTGGCTTCTTCTATAAGCTTATAATACTGAATTTTAAATTCATTTTCATCGGTTGAAAGGTCGGGGTCTCTTTTTTTCCAGAAATTAGCGATAAATTCTTTTCTTTGTTCCGCCGTAACCAGGCTGAAAAACCTCTTCTTCTCATGTTTCTTAATGATATATCTTACTTCTGAAATAAAAGCCCTTTCTTCCTGCGATAAATCTTTTTTGGAAGAGTAATTTTTACTGCAAAATCCCAAGAGGAAGGGGATAAATATAACCACTAAAATCAATTTTTTATATTTTTTATTCATCATTTTTTTTCTCCTTTTTTCATTTTTTTGGTGCTTTTTTCAATTTCAAAGATTCCACAATGCCTTTTAGCTTTTCCTGCTCTGGGAAGAGCTCCAAAGATTTTTCCCATGCAACAAGTGCTTCTTCAATATTACCCAATTGGTAATAACACTTCCCGATTGAATTTAAAATTCTTATATTTGTTCCATGGTAGGATAGGTAATCTTTGAAATATTGAATGGCCTGTTCATATTGGCCCAATGCTTCAGAGGCTAAACCCATTAACGCATAGAATTTGTCCTTCTCTTCCGTTTCCATAAACGGTTTCCCCACGTTCAGCACTTTTTGATACATTTTGAGTTTATTTAAAATCCGGCAGTAATCCAATGCCAGATGGGCTGAAACAGGATTGCGGTTATAGGCATTCTCCAGGTACATTAAGGCTTTTTTATCATTGTTACTGTTTGCATATTGGATACCCAGTATATTCAAGCTTTCAGGACTGTTGGCAGGGGTTGAGAGAGAAACCACCCAGGGGCGGGGCAAATTCTTTATGGGAGAGATATAAAAGCTCTCCTCTCCCAACACTAAAAACTGACTCTCACTGGCGTATACAGAGGCTCTTATATTATAATAGGCTGCTGAATAACCCTCAAGGGAAAACGTTTCCAATATATTGAGCTTATCCAGGTAGTCTTTCAAATTCTTTTTAATGGTATGAATGGCTTTATCATTTTTATATAGGGTATAGACGATATGACCGTTTTTTATCTGCTCATCGGTAAACCCGTACAGTTGGAAATAGACGTATAATGTATCTCCCGTTACAAAGTCGTTTCGCGGCGATGGAAGGAGTTGAACACCATTGACCAGGAAGCCCTTGTCACTGTATCTATATTTAGGATCCTTCTTCGCTGTATGCGCCAGGATTAACGCACTTATCCTGGGCTTTTCTATTTTGGGAATCGTGACCTCTTTTTCAATAGAGGTAAATTCTTTTGAAACCATATTTCGAATGAGTATATTAACTTTATATTTTCCCTCAATCAAAGGGAAAATATCCTGGAAACTGAAGAGTTTTGTCCTGATCTTGTCCAACTGTTCGTTATCAAGTTTAATGGGAACTGATTTTGTAAATTGATAGATCATTTTATCATTTTCATCCAGGACACTACCGTTAATTTCCAGGTTGGCAAAAAAGTTTGCATCATATTGCTCTATGGAGAGTTTTTGGGGTTCAATCAGGTAATGGACAAAGAAGAATCCGGATTCGTCCTGGATGACGCGTATCATTGAGCTGTTAGGGATATAGTTTACCGAGTAATCGACATCGATAAATTCTTTATATTTTAAGAGTTTGGCAGCATAAGCGTCATTTACAACTTTCGTGGGAGAGGTGGGTATTTGTTTTTGGATGAGGATGTCAGAGGCCATTGACGGTCGTATATCGTAACCCCCTTCGCCTTCAATCAGGGAAAGTGATACATTGGCAAGATTGGTATTCACCTTTCTGAGTTGATTATAGGCGGTCAGGTAATCATTTACATCGCCCTGGTAATGGACCAGTAACTTCTGGGGGCCATGCGTTAAGGGGCTGTACAATATGTAATCACCTGAGCCATGTATCTTAAAAAACACCACATTAAAGGCCTGGGGCAGCCCATATTTTGAAAGCCCCTGATAAAACCAGATAATCGTTGGATAGACCTCGGTTAAATTTTCATGTCGTTCAATGGTGTTGGGCTCTCCCAGGATAATATAAACTCTTCCCATATCTGTCCGCCATCCCGGAGAGGGGGTCCCCCGGCCAAGGTGTTCATTGGCATACTGAACTCGGCGTTCATGCTCTATTTTAAATTCATTTTCCTCTGTGTGGGGGTTGGGATCTCTCTGCTTCCAGAAGGCTTCCATAAACATGTCTCTTTCTCGGTCTGTTTCCAGTTGCAAAAATACCTTCCGCTCAGTAGAGGTGATAATATAGACAACTTCTTCTTTCAACCATTTCTGGTATTTTTTGTGGAGTCTGGACATCTTTGATTTGCCTGGCACATAACTCACAAACAACAGGCTGAAAACGATTAAGAATATTACTTTTCTACATATCATTTTGATTAACCTCGCAAAAAAGATTTTATCATAATTCTTAAATAATTAAAAGGGTTCAGCTCAGGTTCAAGTTGAGATAAGACTTGTTTTTCTAATCGGCTTACTTATATCATCTAACACCTCCTCTTTGTAAATTTGTAACGTTTACCGTTTTAATTATGTGATGAGAAGAGAAAAATATCGGCCTGTTTTATAAATAAGGTCTATTTTTGGTTAAAATAACGTATTATCAAGCTCATTCAAAGAGTTCTGATTTATATATCAGGACTTTTAGGAGTTCCGGTTGAGGTTGTTAACCTGAGAGCTGTCGATCAGAAAAAGATGCCAGGCTGAGAATAAAATTAAATTTATCGCCACAAAGGCACGAAGACACAAAGGGTTACCAAGGAATTTTGATTTTTTTTTCTTGGTGCCTTTGTGCCTTGGTGGCTATTTTCATAGTAGGCAAACAATATTCTATTTAATGGGATTCATTTTTCTTACATTATATGACCTGTTGAATTGAATTACACCTGATTATAAATGCAATACGCGAAGACAGGTTCAATAATGACGAAATACTCTTTTGTATTATCTTTTTTTCTAATGATGAAATTTGCTCTATCCTTTACCGCCTGGGTCAGCATTTCAATATGCACTTTTTTGGTTTTGGGTTCGAGTTGAACGAGAAACATATCCAGTTTCCGGTCTTTCATTTTTTTCGGCAGAGGTACTTCGATCATGACGTAGGTTTCATCGCCGGATTTTTCATTTCTGAGCATTCTGTATTTTATCCTGACTACCTTTCCCATCATCCGGCTCCAACTGCCACCAGTGACCATATTGAGAGCAAACAATTTTTTCCCAACAGGATCCATCCGAAAGTAGGGCTTTGTTCGTTCCGTTTGTTTAAAGGTGTTAACTTCAACACCTTCACGCTTGCACTTTATTTGTAAATCGATATTTTTCCCCAGGTCAGGGGTTGCAGCAAAGGCTAATTCATAGTATGCAGCGGTGGTTTTCTTTACCTTTTTTACAATCTTTTCAGCATCGCTGCCTGCAATATACTGGCCGCCGCTTTCATGAGCCAGGTACCTTAAACTCATCTCACCGGAAGCTTCTTCATCATGTCGAAATTTTCCAGGGTTAATGGTATAGAGAACACTTCCACCTTCGTTCATCGCTTTTACAATTTTTTGTAGGTCTTCAAAAAGCCGCATCTCACGGGCTTCGTTCTCTTCACTGACTCTTTTTTCGGTTTTTCTGAAGGCAGACTGAAATTTTCCATACTCGGACACTTCGTCAGGCCCTTTAAGGTCTTTAAAAGCGGCTTTGGCAATACCTTCTGAAATTAGAAAAACCACCTTTGGCCGCGTAATGGTTTTGAGTGCGTATTTGAACTGGGTAAGAAATCGGCTGAAATGGTGGGCCTGGTTTTTATAGGCCAACTTGTCCGCGTATCTCACTTTATTTGTAAGGTCTTCCAGGGATGCGGCGTTATGTACGGCATCATAGTACTGGGAATCCGCCAGGATGTTCCATTCCCTGGTTAAATGTAAATCTCTGTCCCATTTACCAGAGGGTAATTTTAGCTTATTGATTTCTTTAATTATAGCCTCTTTGCTTTCATCTGGCCCTGCAATATGCCGGGGGCCACCGCCGGCCCTGTTTTCCAGTACAATAAACATATCCTCCGATGAACCGCTATTAATGATATCAATGGCAATCCGTTTGGCACGCCTGTAGCTCGGAATACTATTAAAAACCGAATCGATGATAAGAAATACAGCACGTGACGGCTGCTTACCTCTTACTTTTTCTTTCGTAACCGTTACTTCTTCTAAAACCTCCTCCTGGTGCTCAAAATCGAATTTAATGAACTGAGCGATTTCTACAGGAGTCCCGTTGGCATAGATTTCAAAATCTTCCTTTTTCAAATCAAAGACCGGGTTGCCATCGGTCCCCACAACAAAAATCGGGATCAACATCACATCTACAGATACTTTGTGGGTGATAGGGTCTTGCTCTGCTTCAACAGCCATTAACGGCTGACAGAGAACCGAGGTCAAAAATAACAGCCCCCAGTAAATGCTTACGTTTTTAATTAACTTACTCATAACCCTGATTCCTCCTATTCATCAAGTTTACGTGCTTATTATGTGATGAAAAGAAAAAAAAGTCGCCCTTCTTTATAAATCAGGTCTATTTTTAATTCAAATAATGGATTATCAAACCATTTGAAGTGTTCTGATTTATATATCAGGACTTTAACGTTCAATTTTTCTTTTTTCCCAATTGGTTGATCAATTCCAAGGTCAGGAACCATTTCCTGTATTCCAGTTTATGAATAAAATTAGTAATTATTTTCACAGCGACATTTTTATTCTTCTCTAAAAGATAGACGAATTCTTTCTCCATTTTTTTCAGCCGTTTTGTGGCATAATCCTCAAAATTTTTCCACTCTTTCCTGACAATTTTGATATGGGATTTGTAATTCCCATCCACCAGGTCGGATAATTTTGCGAAGTGCCAATATGCATAATCGGCATTAAATTTAAAAAAATCTTCTGGCTGGTTAAAATGAGACTGGAGTGCCGTATCGGAGCTGCCGCGGGTATAGCCTTCCGGCGGCATTGAAATGGATACATACCAGGGAGAAAAGGCATTGGCATCAGGCCTCTTAAAAGCAATCCAGATGCAATGCGCAATCTCTACGGGCAAGTTATCTCTCAGAATAGCGACAAAGGAGTAGCGGGTGGTCTCTGTACAAATGGTTCGATTCTTGGTAGAATGGGGTGAGCCCTTCTTGTAATCATCTGTTAAATCATATTTTGTGGCCTCATAATGATCTCTCAGCACTTTGAATAAATCATTGAGTTTTACACCTTTTCTGGGTGTAAATGAAAAAGGGAATTGGGAGCCCATTTTGTATTTCTTTTTTGATAGTAAATTAATGCCTCGCCACTGCCGTAAGGCATTTACTTTGCTTTTAATATTCCCTGGTGCAGTATATACCCTGGCAAAATTAAATTCACCGTCCCGGTCCCGTTGATACCACCCCCTTTTAATGGCATAATCTACGATATCGTTAGATCCCAGGAATTTTTTTTTATTCTTAAGATCAACCGCAGTAATGGTGTAACAATTGGCCATTACTGCCACCTGGTCATCCGGCACCCTCTGTGCAATCCAGTGTTTTCCTTTAACAATCTGCAGCAGCCATCCTTCTTTTGAGTCTGCGATGGCGTAGCATCTGCCGGAAGAATAATAGCCGTATTTTTCGATCAATTGCCCGGCGATTTTCACCGCTTCCCTGGCAGATGACGCTCGTTCCGCCACCAGCCGCCGCAGCATGAAACCTATACCTCCATCGGTCAACTCTGGCTGGTCTTCCCTGGAACGACAGGCGTTGGAAGTAATCACCACTCCCTTTTGGTTGATATAGGAGTCGCCAAACTCAGCACCAGGAATATGAAACCAGAGGAATCCCTGGGTCTGTTCAACTTGAGCGAGTTCAGCATTGTTTTTTAATCTCACCTTCTGGCTGCTGCTGTGATGAGTGGAAGAAATCTTATGTATATTCACAAAAAAATTTTTCCCTGCATCATCCTCATTGTGTGCAACCATTACAAAACCAGATGCACTGGCCTTTTTCCCCACAATGATGGTGAAACAATCCTGCTCACCTGGAAACAGGCTTGCCGACCACAATACGAGCAACAAAACAATGGCTAATCTAAAATACTTCAACTCTTTCATTTCTTTTAAGATAGCATAAATTGACGTTATTTTCAAAAGTTTTCTAAAAAAAATGTGAGTTCTTTTGATTATTTTTTAACCGATGAGGAATATCTACCAGATACTATCCTTCCAGGTCGCTATTGCACTCCATGCATCTTTTCTCTGTCTTTCGGACAATTGATGGGGATACGTTCCAATAGCAATTTCCATATTCTTGACAGCTTCCTTAAATTTAAGGTTTTTTGCCAGGATAAGAGCGTAATAAAAATAGGAGTTTCCATTGGGATTCAGTTGAATTGCTTTCTGGATTAATTCTTCCGCACGCTGACTACTTCCATATGAGTAATGATACATCGCAAACCAGTACAGGAAATCATGATCCTTTTGAAATTCCTCTTCTACAGAAAGTTTTTCGTAAACAGGCAGTGCTTCGTCAAATTTCCTTAAACTGATAAGCATTTTGGCGTATTTAAAATTCAACTCTACATTTTCCGGTTCCATTTCAGCCGCCTGCCTGTAATGACTCACAGCCTTTTCATATTCTTGCCGGGAAAAATAAATATCGCCCAGGATGGTATATGCATGAGTAAGATATGGATTTTTTTCTAAGACGTTGGTTGAATATTCGATTGTCTTATCGTATTCCCCATCCTCGTATAGTTTCGTAATTATCCTGAAATTCAATTCATCTGAATTGGGAAATACCTTAATCCCTTCATGCAAATTCTTCAACGCTGCATCCCTATTTTTTTGGATGACATAAATTTTATCCAATAATATGTAAATAGCCGGATGCTTGAGTGGAGAATCACTAACTAACAATGCCTTTAGTTCTTCTTCAGCTTCATCGTAATATCCATCTCTTACTTTTCTATCTAATACTTTTAGTTTAATGTCGAGTTCTACGCCGATTTTCGGATCGATTACATTTGCGGATTTTCCCGAACCCTTTGAAATATATCCCAGTGATTCCAGGTGAGCGATATCCTTTCTGGATAATTCACGGTTTGTTTCCTTGTTGGTAATTGAATATTTTAACAAAAAATCTTTTAATTTTTCGTCGCAGCGCCTGGAAACAGTATGCTTCTTCTTAAATATATTTGCCCTTTCTGCCGGGTCATCATACAAGTCATACAATTCAGGTTGAGGCAGCGCACAGTATTTATATTGATGGTCGATAATACCTGTCAACGGCGCCCAATTGTTTTCTTCCTTACCATACATACTCTCGAAATAGATCACTCGCTCCTCGTCCCCGTTTTCAGACTTCCCCTTGAGTAAATGTGCAAAACTTTCGCCCTGGACCTCGCCAGGGATTTCCTCACCGTAAAGCTCAATAATGGTGGGGAAAATGTCCACCAAACTGACTCGGTTTTCGACAACCCGTTTTCTCTTAAAAAATCGTTTGTTGAAGAAAATAAGAGGAACCCTCAGCACCTCTTCGTAGCAAAAAATCCCATGTCCGTACTCAGTATGTTCGCCAAAAGCCTCGCCGTGATCCCCTACAATGACGATGAGTGTTTCATCCAATATATCCTCTGTTTTTAGATCACTGATAATTTTCCCGATATAAGAGTCCATATAGGAAATTTCACCTCGGTACCTGTCGATAAGTTTATCCTCTTTTCTTGCGAAAGTGCTGGGCGGCTCATAAGGCGCATGGGGATCAAAAAAATGAACCCATGCAAAAAAATTTCTTTTATCTTTACTTTTGGTATGGTTCATAAACCATTTTTTAAACTTCTCATATACCTGATCGGCAGGAATCTCTGCATAGAAATCAAGAAGCATTTTTTTAGAGTTAAGAGAGTCCTCGTAAATATCAAACCCCTGATTAAGGCCAAACTTAGATAGTAGAACATATGAAGCAATTACAGCAAAGTTATGGTACCCTTTATTTTTAAAAAATTCTGCCATTGTCAATTCATCGTTGTGCAGAGCATATCTCCCGTTATTTCTCACATTGTGACCAATGGGATATTGTCCTGTAAAGAGGGAGCAGTGAGCCGGAAGCGTTAACGGAACAGGCGCGTAGCAGTTGTTAAAATAGATGCCGTTTGCAGCCAGATGGTCAATATTAGGCGTACTCACTTCCTGGTTGCCGTAGATACCAATATGATCAGTCCGGGTGGTATCCAGTGTTATTACCATTATATTTAGATCCAACGGCCCTCTCTCCTGTTTCAACACAAATAAGAAAACGGCCGCAATGACAACAGATAAAATTAAAATCATTGGGATAATTATTTTTCTCTTTTTCATTTTTTTTCCATATATAATAAGTGAAATTTTATTTGAAATAACATTATAGCAGATAAATTCGGCAAATAAAAGCCCTCTCACTGGAAAAACGTTTCCCCTTTTTGTACCTGTCTCACTTTTTTTTATGTTATAATTGATCCATGGAACCATTGGAAAAATATTTTAGGCAGTTTAGAAAAAATATTGTAGGGATAAATAGTACCTATTTATCCCCTTATGGCAGACAAAAAATCGTTTACGCGGATTGGATTGCCAGTGGACGTCTATACACTCCCATTGAGGAGAAAATAAAAAAAGTGTTCGGCCCCTTTGTGGCCAATACCCATACCGAATCCAGTGAAGTAGGCACACGGATGACCCATTCATACCATTACGCGCATGCAATGATTAAAAAGCATGTCAATGCAGGGCCCAATGATGTCATTATTACAGCCGGTACAGGTATGACGGGGGTTATCAATAAATTTCAGCGAATATTAGGGCTAAAAACGTGTCATGAACTGGTGAAGCACAATCATACCCTGAAAAAGAACCGACCCGTTGTATTTATCACCCATATGGAGCACCACTCCAACCATACGTCCTGGCTGGAAACCGCTGCAGAAGTTGTCTTATTGAAACCCAGCAAAGACCTTCTGGTTGATCCCGAGGAATTAAGGCAGCAATTAAAAAAATACAAAGACCGGCCCTTTAAAATCGGTTCCTTTACTGCCTGTTCCAATGTAACAGGCATTGTAACACCTTTCCATCAAATGGCAAAAATAATGCATGAGTTCGGCGGTCTTTGTTTCGTGGATTTCGCAGCGTCAGCCCCCTATCTTACCATGAATATGCACCCGGAAGACCCAATGGAGAAATTGGATGCTATTTTTTTCTCTCCCCATAAGTTCCTGGGAGGACCAGGCTCTTCAGGTGTATTGGTTTTTGATTCCGTCATGTATCAATGTAATGCACCCGATACCCCAGGCGGGGGCACAGTGGATTGGACCAACCCCTGGGGAGAATATAAATTCATAGATGATATCGAAGCACGTGAAGATGGCGGTACCCCCGGATTCCTACAAAGTATTCGTGGAGCACTTGCCATTGAACTTAAAAACCAGATGGGCGTTGATCATATCAAAAAACGTGAAGATCAATTGGTTAAAATGGCATTCGATCACCTTGAAAAAATCCCACAAATCAATATATTGGCCGGAAATGTAAAAGAGCGCCTGGGATGTATCTCCTTCTACTGCGAGGATATTCATTACAACCTATTTGTAAAACTCTTAAGCGACCGATTCGGTATCCAGGTAAGAGGCGGATGTGTCTGCGCAGGGACCTACGGCCACTTTTTATTGGATGTCGATTATGAACGATCAAAGGAAATTACGTCCAAAATCAATCAAGGAAACCTTTCAGAAAAACCAGGATGGGTCCGCCTCTCCCTTCACCCAACAATGACTGATTCCGAACTCCTTTATATAATGGACGCTATCGAACAAATTGTCAACCATGTGGAAGAATGGGGGAAAGATTATACTTACTCTCCAAGAACCAACGAATTCTACCATAATACTTTCCCGGATCAACGGGAAAAAATCCTTGAAGATTGGTTTATATTATAGCCTGAAATATTTTTTCAGGTATATTTTCGACTGCCGTTTGAAAAATGAGACAGCGCTGTCTCTCCGACCAAAAAAATCAATCGTGGTTTCTGGGGAAAGCAAAATCTCCCATATAGAGCCGGCCGGTTCATTTTTATTAAATTTACCTTCAACCGAAAAACCATAGGTTCCCACTTTATGAACCTCATCCCTGAACGGTAAGGGATCCGATCCACTGATGATCGGAATATCATGTTCTTTTGCTCGATTAAACGGTTGAGGTCTGGGCCAGAAGGTGGGACGGCCGCTGTTATCACCGATAAAAAGGCCAGGGAATCGATATTTTTCAATGAGAGAATGAATGACGCTTCCCCTCTTAAAAAACCATTTGCCAAAGCCCCATGCCAGCACAGCGATGTCATTCTTATCAATGATTCTTTCAATTACCGCCTCAATGGGGATCCCATCTTCAATTTCCTGGCCAGAGGCCACCAACAGCACCTCCAGGTCTTCTCTGGTAACAATTTGCCTGCCCTTCAGTAGATAGCATAATGGTTTGTTATGCCTGGCGAGAACCAGGGAAATATCTTCCTTTGTATCCAGGAAGTGGTAACCGGATTCATTGGAGAATCCCCCGCTCTTTTTAAATTGAGAGAAAAAATCATTTTTTCTCCCTTCTGTCAGCAATAGAATTTTTTCAAACGGACTCTCTTTTGTATTTGGATAGAGGGTATGATAAAAGTGGTTCATATTTTTAACGGCACTATCAAAGAATTTTTCCAGGTCATAGCAATCATAAATATGAACATGCCCATCCACCATTAAGCGAATTGCTGTCTGCTTCATCAGTCCAGCATCCTTTTTTCTTTGTACCATTCAGCAGTTCGTGTCAAACCGTCTTTAAGCGATACTTTCGGTGTATAATTTAATTCCCTCTTGGCTTTTGTAATATCAAAGGCCCGGTCTTTGGTAAAAAAATCCAGGCGGCGGCGATAGATGGGTGGTTCAATACCCAGGGGACGGCATACCATCTCACACAAAAAGGCAGCCGCGTAAACCGGCCACAGTGGGATACGGATTTTAGAGACCGGTTTATCGAGAATTTCAGCCAGTAATTTCACCAATTCTGTCAGCGGCAGGTATTCATTGCCTCCCAGTGTATAGATTTGGCCTGAGACGTCGGCGGTCTCACCTGCCAGGATGATACCTTCCACCAGGTCTTCTACAAAGGTCAGGTGATAGAGGGCCTTCCCGTTGCCGATCATTTTAAAATTTCCTTTGTAAATGTGTCTGAATAATTTCAGGAATCGTGTGTCACCGGGTCCGTAAATTCCCACTGGCCGCACCACTACGCCTTCGATTTTGCCGTCATGGAAATAAGAAAGTGCCAGTTTTTCCCCTTCCAGTTTCGAGACCTGGTAGTGGTCGCCAGGGTTGTAGGGTGCATCTTCCGCGGCTGGAGGATTGGCGATTTCGCCCTGGACACCTACTGTACTGCAGTGGACAAACCGCTTAACCCCGGCGGCAATGGATTCATCCAGTACTGCACGGGTTCCTTCTACGTTGACTTTTGTAAACATATTTTTGGAAACCCCTTCCTGGCGATACAAAGCAGCAATATGGAAAACGATGTCCACATCCTTGATCTTTCCCTTAATGGACTCCGGAGCCGACAAATCCCCTTCAACGAGCTCAATGTCCCATTTTTTTAGTTTTTCCCTGTTACCGTTTTCCCTCACCAGTGCTATGACAGTATATCCCTTTTCTTTCAATGCTTTGCAAAGATAGCTGCCGGTAAAACCGCTGGCGCCAGTCACAAATGCCTTTTTCATTTCTTTAAATGCCTCTACTCAATAATAATAGTTAAAGTAACATTTTTAAAGAGGCATTGTAATCCTAAAAAAGGGCAAAGTCAAGGTGGAAATAACCCCCGGCTGAATCATCTAAAGGAGGGATTATTCATTTTTGGGATTTTTTTTATTTTTCCTATATTAAGACACCAGGGTGAAAATGCAATGGGTCTTTTCAGGTTCCACAATCACAATGTACTGCTTTTTTCCGGATTGTGCTTCTACCTCTATTGTTTCCTTTTCACCTGCTTTCCGTTGGAACATATCAATATCGGCTTTAAGGGTAACAGGGTCGACATTTAACACAAATATATCCAGTTTTCGGTCTTGCAGCTCTTTGATAATATTAACATTGATTTTTTTTATCATTATCTTTTTCTTTGGGGTTTCTTCTTCTTTCAAGTCGTAAACAGCATTTCCTTTTGAATCCACTGCAAAAATAGGTACAACCTGTGCCCTCACTTGAACTTCATAGCGCAGGATGTCCTTCTCGGTTTGTCCGGTTTGCCTGGCAAGTAATCCGGTTTTTACCACCAAAAGAGAAACAAAACAAACCATGAATCGTATCATCACGCTTTCTTTCAGCCTTTGTTTAACCATTTATCCTCCTTTAATTGTAAAATTTTCCCACGGCCCAGGAACTCGATATATGGAATAGTCATTATGCCATGTTCAGGCCACCTGTTCAAAGCCGCATAAAAAAAATGAAAATTACAGTACGATTCAATGATCATTAAAGTAAGAATAAAGTCCTCCATTCTATTGAAGCAATTATTATGCCAAAAGAACCAGGGGAAAGTGTCACATAAACAGGACAGACTGGAAAAAAAGGGGGGGAAAAAGGGGACGTAGGACGGATGAATTATAGGGGTAACAATGACAGAGAATGGACTCAGGGAATCCATATGGGATAGTTGGGATACTAAAACAGGTGGAGGAAAAAATCAGGTGGGGGAGGAATTCCTGGCGGGTTTATAATCCCGCCTTCATTCTCTTAACTTCATGTTCCCATTTGTTATCATTCCAATCAAATATAGGCCTTATGTTGGGAAGGATTCTTATTGCTCGCTCCGGGTGGTCTCCCAAAGAGGTGCGGCGGAGAATTAAATCGCTGAGATGAAGCACCGATTCATTCTCAACAATTTTTTTTAACATGGTGATATCCTTTTCTGTTGAAGGTTCCCAATGGTAGTCAAAAGAGACATTCCCTCTTTCCGTCCGTTCCAGGATTTTTTCATGGGGTTGTTTTTTTGCGTTGGGGAAAACCCGGCTCAGTGTTTTTTCCGCCACCAGCCGGGAAGTGGTGAATTTAACACCTGAAATACTGAACAATCCTTCTGGTCCACCCTCCGTGGCATGGTCAAAAATAACCTCTCGATTGGCCAGTTTCCCGTTTTCCTTGGCAGGCAAAATACCCGAATAGACCCGCTGAATATCCTTTTCCGTTACATTTAATCCCGGTGCCATCCTATTCATATCAGTGATGAATTTCTCCATTTCCTCTGTGGGAACGTTTGTTTCGGTACTGCTCTTTTTTACTTCTACTTCAGATGTACCCACCAGCAGGCGATTTTTCCATGGGTGGAAGAAATAGGTATGGCCGCTGCCTTTGTCCGGAGTGATTGCAAGGCTGTGAGCCGACAAAGCCTCTCTGTCAAATAACACATTCCACAATAGGAGGCGCTTTTTAAACAATGGTACATGATCCCGGTCAAATTGCACTGCGACCTCCCGGCTCCAGGGACCAGAAGCGTTAATTACCTTCGGCGCCTTGAATTCATACGCCTCTCCGGTCTCCTCATCCGTTGCCTGCACACCGATGACTTTGTCTTTTTCTCTTAACGTTAACAGCCTTTTTACATTGACATAGTTCAAGGCAGTGGCACCAGAGGCAATCGCCACTTTTAGCAATTCAATCATTAACCGTTGATATTCCTGGATATTGGCGTCATACCAGAGTGCGCTCCCCTTTAAACCCTGACTATCTAATCCGGGGAAAATCACTTTGGTCTGTTGGGGAGAAATTATTTTCCCATTGGGCAGATATCTCTCTTTATCCACCGACCTATTCCGGTTGAAGGAAAACATATCGTTCATTAATAGGCCGATCTTAAGAATGGAATTTCGATAGAGGCCCTTTCCGTATAAAGGCATTAAACAGGGCATCACAGTGACAAACTGTGGGAAATACTTTAAAAACCATTTCCGTTCGCCCACTGATTCTATAAAGCGCGGCAAGTCCAGGGATTGGAGGTACCGTATACCACCGTGGATGGTGCGTAGGTGGTTGAGACTGGTGGCCCCGCAAAAATCGTTTCGTTCCAGCATCAATGGGCGCAAATTTCGGCGTACCGCTTCATAGGAGAGCATCACACCATAGATGCCACCCCCCACGATAACCAGATCATACATTTCTTCCGAACATCTTTTTAAATCTCTTACAATCTTCGTCATAATTCTCCATTTCTGAATGCAACATCTTATATGATATGGTTGTCTTTGTCAAATTAACTTTTCCAAATTTTACATTTTTATCAACAGAGGATTTTATTCTTTCCACCACATAACGAATGAAACGACCCAATGGTTTTAAAAATCGGTTGAGGTTACATCCAAATGAAAATGAAGCGAAATATTATTGTAAAAAAAATTAAAAAAAAATCTGAGTAGTAATAGTCCCATCATCACAGCAAATTCAACACAAAACCCTTAAAATAAAGCAAATAGAGACTTGATTTTTTATTTTTATTGGTTTAAATAGGAAGGAATTAAATTGTTTAAAAAGAATGAAATGACAAAAAAGGGAGGTCAGAAATGACTAAAAAGTTTTTAAACGTTTTAAAAATTGAAAAAAGACTTCAAAGGTGTTTCCCAAAATTTGTCCTGGGATTGGTTGTGTGCAGCTTACTGGCGCTCGCTGCATGTAATGAACCTGAAATTGCGGTATTCACTCCGGAAAAAGGTCCTGTAGGCACTGAGGTAACCATCACGGGCGAAAATTTCAAAGCAACCCCTGCAGAGAATGCGGTAAAATTCAGCGACGTTGCCGTCCCAACTGCAGATATTATTACTGTCTCAACAACAGAGCTCAAGGTAAAAGTTCCTATCGGAGCAAAGACCGGGCTCATTTCTATTACTACACCAGACGGTACCGGATACAGTAAAAAGGATTTTATCGTTGAGGGTACCCCTACCGCCAAATGGACCTTTTTGGTCTATCTGGATGCAGACAATAACCTGGAACTAGCCGGTATAGTCGATTTTCTTGAGATGGCCAAAGTGGGATCATCGCCTGAGGTAAACATCGTTGTACAAATGGACAGGGTACCCGGATATACGGATTCATATGGGGATTGGACAGGTACCCGGCGCTTTCTTATTCAAAAGGATGATGTTCCCACCGTAACCCCTCTCAAGGATTTGGGAGAAAAAAACATGGGGGATCCTGAGGTCTTACGCGATTTCGTCGAATGGGGAGTCAGCCATTATCCGGCTGAGCATTATGCAGTGGTCATATGGAATCATGGTGACGGATGGCGTGTACTCATGAGAAATATATTGACCAGGTCTCGGGATGCAATAAATCGGGGAGAAACCGATCCGAATATTGTCAAAGCCGTTGCCTCAGATGATACGGATAAAGATATTTTATACATGAAGGAAGTTCAAACAGCACTTGAAACTGCCCAAAAAAACTTGCATGAGCGCGATAATACATTTGAGAAATTTGATGTTGTCGGCTTTGATGCCTGTCTTATGGGAATGGTTGAGGTGGCATACGCTGTACGTAATGTTGCCGACTATGTTGTGGGATCGGAAGAGAGTGAGCCAGGTAATGGCTGGCCCTATGACAGGATTCTTCAGGCGCTGGCTGTAACCCCAACGCTTAGTCCCAACGCCCTGGCCAGTACCATTGTTACCGAGTACATAGACTTCTATCCACCCGATGGCGGCGTCACTCAATCAGCCGTCGATATATCCCGGCTTGGCAACCTGGTGGAGAAGATCAATGCCTTCACCGCCAAAGCGACCACTGAGTGGCCCGTATTAAAAACGGCCCGACTCAATTCCCGGCAGTATCATCCTCCAACGTATACGGTATTCTGGGGTGTGGACCTGTGGGATTTTGCCGATAAAGTTTACAATACGGTAACAACAGCAGATATAAAAGCAGCAGCCCTTGACCTGAAAAATGCCATAAACGATTTCGTGATTAAAGAAGGACATAGTTCAGACATGACAGGCTCACACGGTATTGCCATCTACTTTCCCCCGGATAAAGAGACCTTTAATAATGATCCTCAACACACCGGGTATGAAGAATCCAATACCTACATGCCGGTCGATTTTGTCTTGTTTGAAAAGTGGGACAACTGGTTGAAGGACTATTATTCAAACATTCCCTGACACAAAGGAGGAATAAAAATGCCAGAAGAGAAGGAAACAATGAACGTCACTCCAGCAATGGGCTGGCTGCCAGACTACCCTGATTTTCGAGATTACACAACCCAGAAAAAGGATATCCCCTCCAGGTTAAAAAACCTGGGGCAAAAAGATTCCATGAAAGAGATGGTTAAAAAACTGGGGGTTGAAGAGTTCGAAAAAGCAAGCATGCCGGAGGCTATGAATTTAAAAGACTGGTGTTCAGAAGTTGAAAATCAGCTCACTATCGGTTCCTGCACAGCACATGCTGGAGTGGGAGTTATGGAATACTATGAACGAAGAGCATTTGGAAGGCATACTGACGCATCCCGGCTATTTCTTTACAAAACAACCCGTAACCTGCTTCAATGGACTGGAGATACTGGTGCGTTTCTACGTACGACAATGGCAGCCATGGTCCTTTTTGGGGTTCCGCCGGAAGAATACTGGAAGTATAACGTATCCGACTTTGATAAGGAACCCTCGGCTTTTTGTTATTCGTTTGCCCAGAGTTATCAGGCGCTCCAGTATGGTCGATTGGACCCTATCGGGACACCGAGGGATTTTCTTCTGAAACGAATCAAATCCCTTTTAGCTGCCGGCATACCGTCGATGTTTGGATTTACTGTTTTTAGTTCAATACAACAGTCGAGGAAAAGCGGAGGAAAAATTCCATTCCCCTGCCAGGGAGAAAAAATTCTTGGTGGGCATGCCGTTGTGGCAGTGGGATATGACGATAAGGTCAAGATTAAAAATGCCATTGGCGAATCAGAAACCACAGGTGCCCTGATGATAAGAAATTCCTGGGGAACCGGATGGGGAGACAACGGTTATGGCTGGTTGCCCTACGATTACATCCTGGAAGGTTTGGCAGTGGATTGGTGGATTCTACTTAAAAATGAGTGGATTGACACAAAGAATTTCGGACTCTAATCAGAATTAAGAGGAAGAGATAAGGAGTTATTACCTCTTCCAAACCCCCAAAATTTTGACAATACATATCCACAGCCAATTTTATAAGGAACAACGTGTACAGTGACAGTGCCTGTGCCTGAGAACTTGTAGATTTTATTATGGTTATATCCGAAAAAGAAGAAAAAATCGATCAACCTAAGATATCTTCCAGTGTGACATAATGATTGAAGTAACCCGATTCCCTAAGCACATGGTCTGGTCCATAAAGACTTATCAGGGCTTTTTCAATACTATAACCGCGCGGTATTTCCAACTGGGCGCATCTCCGTGACATTTCCGGGATAACTCCCTTACCTACAGGCTCTTTCAGGTGCTTTATCTCACAAATCGTAACCACTTTATCCGCTCGCAGGTACAACAGGTCGATTTGGAATTTTCGGTCGCGTTTAGCGAAATAAGGAGAAACCAGCAGCACTTCGTCCTTAAACCCCATACGATCGGCCAATATCCCTGCATGTTTGAAACAAAAACGCTCGAAAGCAAACCCCAACCACTGGTTAAAACTATCACCGGTAAGGGTTTCGAAAAGCCTTTCCGACACGCTTTCACCCAGCATCAGCAAATTGGGTTCGATATATTTAAAATAGAAATGAAGGTATTCATCAGCTAAGGAGTATTTTTTTAATTTGGACTTGATGCCTTTACCAAAAGGGATGTAGGAGCGTATAATTTCAGCCCGTTCCAGGTTTTCAAGGTAGAGCTTAAGGCCGCCGCCAGAGGATATTTTTAATAGCTTACTAATTTCCTCCAGCGAATAGATACCGGTTTTCAACAGGGAAACGATTTTTTTATAATTCTGTACTTCTCGGAACTGGCTGTAAAAAAGCCGTTCCACTTCTTGAACCATTGGTCCCTGGGGTGAGAAACACAATTTGTTCATGTTTTGATTAAACGAGCGGTTCAGGTCGATCATTTCAAGATATTTGGGCACGCCTCCGAAAACCATCAGGTATTTCAATATTTCTTCTTTGCTTCTTTTGTTTTTGAACATGCAAGCAGCTTCATTGGCAGGGAAGCCTTTGAGGAGGATTTCCAGTGTCACTCGGCCGTAAAGGGCATTGGAACTGAGGACCTTTTTTATCATAAAAGAAGCAATCGATCCGCAGAGAATCAGCAAAACATTATTGTTTTTCCAGTGTTTATCCCAATAGTATTTAATAAAGCCAACCAGTTTGCTGCGACCAGCAGCCATCCACTGTAATTCATCAAAAAAAAGTATTTTTTTCTTTTTACTGTTTCTCCCGGTGATAATTTTATCGGTAATATAGGCGAAAGTCTTTTCCCAATTTTTAAAATCAACGCTGTCCAGGATAGGGTCTTTTAGTTGTTTTTTAAGAGAAGTGGTAAAATGTTTGATTTGAGAGGTGGTTTTTTCACCTTCGATGGCTTCAAAGGAATAGTAATGTGGTTTGTCTTTTGCAAATTGTTCCACCAGGCAGCTTTTTCCGATGCGTCTCCTGCCGTAGATAACAACCAATTCGGCTTTGTCGGATTGGTAAGCTTCATCCAGCAATTTCAATTCTTTTTTTCGACCTACGAACATTGTTTTATCTTTTTTATAAAAAATCCGCAAACAAAGTGATTTTACAATTGTTTGCGGATTTTGTCAAGTGTTGCAGCTTGTTCCCTTTTAGATTCGGCCTTCACCATTCACTATTCGATTATCCTTTTTGGTTCCCCAGGAAAGATGATATAATCACTCTCGATTTTAGTGAGAACGACCTCCTGCCAAAACAATTGATGTATTACGTTTACACCTTATACCAGGATTTCCGAAAAGCGGATGGAATCCGCAATCTATAGATACTTTAAATTTTTTAGTATATATAGTCCAAAAAATCAATTTCATCAATGTCTAGTATAACGTTTCCTAAATAACATATCAAGCAATTTTTGCCCTCACTATATCCATTTCATCCATCTTCCATTTCCACTTGAACACCGTTGGCATATGATTAACTTCCTCTAAGTATTTAAT
>Ga0180438_10002263_pt1 | contig 32019 bp, 33 predicted proteins | sample SS_ome_12_FD_132455 | JGI IMG/M metagenome (GOLD analysis project Ga0180438, IMG submission 132455) | Hypersaline lake sediment archaeal communities from the Salton Sea, California, USA - SS_3_D_2 metaG | ecosystem: Environmental > Aquatic > Non-marine Saline and Alkaline > Hypersaline >... | reverse complement strand
GGTTTTGTGATTGCGCCGATTGCGCACTTAGGGTTGGGTTATATGTCGTCGTCGTCAGGGTATAGGAGAATGGACACGTGAGAGATCGAATCAAGAGTCTTCGACGGGTGCCGGCTAACAAGCTGGTACCCAATACATGGAATTGGCGAACGCACCCAGACGAGCAGCGGGCGGCGCTGCGGGGCGTTTTGGAGCAGGTGGGGATTGCAGATGCCGTGATCGCGCGAGAGCGTGAAGACGGTCAGCTTGAGCTGATCGATGGCCACCTTCGTACCGAAGAGCTAGGGGAGCAGAAGGTGCCTGTGTTAGTGCTAGATGTGACTGAAGAGGAGGCGAAGGTGCTTTTGGCCACATTGGATCCACTGGCCGAGCTGGCCGAGGCGAATACAGAGCGGCTGGCCACATTGCTTCAGGATGTCGAAACCACTAACGAGGCAGTACAGGAGGTGCTTAATGACCTCGGGGAGTGGTGGGGAGTCGGACAAGATGACGAGAAGCCGCAGAAGGACAAGCCTAAAGTGATCCGCGGGGCAACTCTAGACGATCTTAGGCCATCTGAAGATGAGCAGGCCGAGCTCGAGGGCAAGATCCTGGTGATTCAGTTTTCAGGCGGCAAGGACTCCTCAGCTGCGGCCGTGTGGGCAAAACGTTACTTCCCTACAGCGGATCTACGGCTGGCGTTCTGCGACATGGGCGCCGACTTCGTTGGTATGGAGATGTTTCTGCGTGAGTTTTCGGCGTGGATAGGGGCGCCGCTGGTGATCTGTCGATCAGAAGAGAATATGATCGACCACATCCTGGACAAAGGGGAGTGGCCGCATTTTGCACATCCCTATTGCCACGAGGTATTACACGCGGGCATGGATCCGTATTTCCTGTCGTTTGAGCCGGGCACTATGGTTGTGCTTCGTGGCGGCCGGCTGCAAGAGAAGGCGGCTCGCAGCACACCTCGCACCGATCGCTGGCTGCTGGTAGAGCGGATTAAGGACGTCCGGTTCTTTCAACCGCTCTACTTCGCGGACAAGGGTTCAGGCGAGCGGATACTGGCGGAATCAGGTGCGCCGCTTTGGCCAGGCTACTCTCGTGGTTTGTGCCGAACGGCGTGTCGAATTTGCCCGGGCCAGCGCCCGATTGCCTATACTGCGATCCGGCGTGAGTTCCCCGATGTTTGGGTTGAGTTGACAAAAATGGAAGAGCAGCTTGGCGTTGGCACCTGGAATATAGGTGTGTCGTTTGCCGAGCTGGCTGACAAGGGTGAGGAGATGGAAAAGAAGAAAGCCGGTGACGAAGGGTCACCGGCTGAGTGAGGTCAGATGTCATCAAACCGAAATGACTGTCACCCCGTGCTTCTTAAGGGCGCAGGCAGCACAGCCGAAGTTGCTGTCACAGGCGGGCGACAGTTTCAAAAGGTACGCTTTTTCGGCTTCATGTTCGATCGCGGCTTGCACCGCCAACTGGGCTCCGCGTCGAAAAATGGCGGTGACGTCTTTCCCTTCGCAAATCCACCGGCCGCGCACGATGCGCGTGGGTGGCCGCGGCGTGGTCAGGCCAGCGTCAACCTCGGGGCAGATGTCAATCAGGTTATATCGTTTCTGAAGGCGGGCGACCAGCGAAGGGCGCCCGATCCGTTTTCCCATACGGTACTTTTGCCCGTGATACCGACACGGGATACCGAGGATACAGCGGCTGATGAGAATGTTGTCTTTCATGGCTTAATACCACCGGATGAGTTAGGTTAGTGCAGGTTAAAAACAACGTCCTTTTTAACAACTGGCAAACTCCAGCACATGCCGCAGTTTTCGCAGGAACCAGTGCAAGGTATAGCACTGTCAGGGATCCGGGTTTCTGTGCCGTCTTGCATCCACGCGCGGGGCAGGTCTTTACGTGTGGAGCCCCAACCAGGCCACATCGACAGGATAATAGCCAGGTTTTGCGGGCGACCAGCAAAACTCAGGTCGTGGTTTTTTGTGAAGCACAGGAAGTTAGTACCGGGGAATTCACGGGCAATTTTCTTCATCTCGGTATAGTAGTCTTGCGACGGGATGTCGCCGCCAACGTGCCAACGAAACCATTTGGGAGTGTATCGCGTCAGGTACTCGCGGATCCCGCGAAAATAGCTGTCGGGATCCGATCGCCACAACTTCCAGTTTCGTTGACGAGCGCGACGGACGGTAGGATACATTCGCAAGGCCTTTGCCTCGTAACAATCGCGCTTGCAGGGGATATCGTCGGGGCAGCTAGCGCCTGGCAACAGGCTAACGTTGGCTGTGTGTCCGACCTTCTGGTTGCCATGGCTGATGGTACATCCGTGGAGGGTGACGGCTCGGAAGCGATACATGACATGACCTTTCACAGGGGTGACAGCCGGTCGTGCCCCCGTGGCCACCGACCGGCCTCGGTGGCCCCCCGTGGCCACCGAATCTACTACATTCTACCCGAACGGCCTACGGTCGTCAACCCCAAAGGTCGGGAGATGGAAGAACCCCCTAGACAGGGGTAGGAGGGCGGATCGATGGGCAAGCGGGATGAGCTCGAGCGCGCTGAGCGAATGTTATCTGATCAGTTGTCGAAGGTGAGAGGCGCGCTACGAGGCATGTTTCCGTCCGAGGCGGATGACCAGCAGTGTACGCGCGAAGCGACTCTGAAAACGACCGAACAGTTTTTCGACCTGGTGATAGAGGCCTGCGAGGCGGAAGGCATACCAACCGAACACCGCTGGGAAACGATCCAGCGATACGCGGTGACTTACGGGCTGTGGTGGGAGTGCCTGCACGCGCTTCGACACGAAGGGCAAATCGTGAAACATCACACCGCCGCCGGCCTCGAGAACAAGCGCAACCCGCGGATGATCGATTTTCATCAGCTGTCGCGATCGCTGGCGGCTTTCGCGGCGGAACTCGGTTTGTCACCCAAAGCGCGGCAGGCGGTGGAGACTGGACAACGGGTCCGAAAAACGGGCGACGGACCTATCGTCTACAGGTTTGGAGCGATGTGAGATGATCTTGTCATTTACTAAGTTACGGTCACACCTAGGGATTAATGCCGCGCAGTTGCAGTCGCTGGTCAAAAAAGGACTACCGTGGGAAGGCAAGTCCAGAAAAAAGCGGTTCAACTTAGAAGCGGTGAATACCTGGCTGGTGGAACACGGCTACGCCGAGCAGATAGGCACGACGCCAACAGGGTTTGTATGCCGGACGTATGCCGAGCTCGCGCGCGCGTTGGGGATGCGAGGCAAAGACCCGGTGCGAATTATACAGCGGTGGGCGACCGAGCCAGGCTGGCCAGGAAGACCGGCTTCCCCCGGCAAGCAGGATGGTTTTTTACCTGTCAGCGAGATACAAGCGTGGCTGGCTACTCGCCAGCCGGCCACTGGTGGAATCGAGGGTGATGATGAAATTCGCGAACTCAAGCGCGAGATTGCCCGGTTGGACCTCGAGGCTAAAAAGCAAGAGGCGCTTGTTGTGGCGGGAAAGATGGCTGATGTAGACGAGGTGGCGAGAATCTGCCTGCAACACATTGCTGCGGCCAAAGCGATTTTAGAACCACTACCGGAACGCGTTGTGCAGCTGCTTCCTGTGTCGATGTCAGCCGACGCTCGACGTCAGGTCTACAACGAAGTGCAAACGCTGCTCGACAGCGCGTACGAGGAAATCGCGGACACGATCGAAGAAGATGAAGAAGGGAACGGCGACGAGGACTAACGCTAAAAATCGATTGCGACGACACCTGGGGCAGGGTTGGCGGCCACGTCGGCGTGAAACACCCGTAGAGTGGTTGCCTCGACGCGTGCGGTTAACTCAGGAATATGAATCTGCGCGCGGACCTTATGAGCTGTCGGCTCGGCCATGGTTTGCAGAGGTGGCAGAGGTTTGTGCGGATCCCGACGTACGGTTTGTGCGGATCAAGGCCTGCACGCAGAGTGGTAAGACGCTCCTGCTTTGTGCGGTACTGCTCTACCTCGCTGAGAATTCGCCGGCACCGGCCATGTGCGTTTTGCCGGGACGCGACGAAGCAGTCGAGTTTCGCGATCGGTTATACTCGCTGGCGGCTGCGTCAGGTATCCCTATTCCAGTAAAACGCCAATGGAACACCCGGTGGTGTGATCTTGGTGAAATGCGGGTCTATCTTGCGTGGCCCAGATCGAGCTCGCGTTTGCGCAGCCGGCGGTGTAAATACGTCTTCCGCTCGGAGGTTGACGTATTCGAGGGGCGGGGCAACGAGGATCCGATCGAAGCGTCGAACCAGCGTGTGAAAGCGTTCTACCGCTCGCTAATCCTGGATGAGAGTACCCCGCTGCCCGAGGTTTCACGTATCGAGCAGATGGAGGCCGAATCGGATCAGCGCCGCTGGTGGGCAACGTGTCCGCATTGCGGTGTCGAACAGGAATTAAGGTTCTTCACTCACGCTGAAGGTCCGCTCGCAGGCCGGTGCGGATTCGCCGGCCTGAAGGACAAGCATGGACAGTGGTTACCACCGGATGCCGCGCGACAAACAGCCCACTATGTGTGCAAGTCGGGTTGCCGGATTACGAACGACGAAAAGGCCACCTTTGTTCGGAACGGCAGGTGGGTGGCCAGTAAGAAGCACGCCAGCGGCCGAAGCGTTGGGTTCCACTTGTGGCGTATCCATAGCCACTACAGTTTTGGCGACATCGCGGCCGAGTATCTGACGGCTCGAGGTGACGGCAAGTTGCCCGATTTCTTTCAGAACGTGCTCGGGCTTTGTCACCGCCAGCGCGGCAAGATGCCGACATGGCGTGAGCTCGGTACCAGGCTGGCATACACGCACGAACGTGGCACGGTACCGCTTCATACTTGGTTTCTTACCGCCGGTGGAGACGTGCAAGAGCGCGAAGTCTACGTGACCGTGCGTGGCTGGTGGGGCAATTGCACATCGGCGCTGGTCGATTGGTTCGTATTCGAGCGATCCGAAGGTGATGACGGCGATTTGGTTAAATCCGATCTACAGCAGATCTGGGAGTACGTGTTGCGCCGGTCGTTTCCGATTGTGGGTGGCGACGTCAACCCTCGAGGCCGGAGGCAATTGAAGGTTGCACTGCTCGGCATTGATGGGCAGCATCGTACTATGGATGTGCATAATTGGCGGCGGTCACTGAGGGAACACGATCAAGAGCGTGTGCGGATCGTCAGGGGTGAGGCCCAAGTGAAGCCGGACCAGAAGTACAAGATGACCGAGGTACAACACGCAAAGCGGGATAAAGGTAAAGTCTATGAAGGTGGGCTCGAGCTATGGAACATCAACCCAGAGGTATTTCGGGCCGACTTAGCCGGCCGGTTTCGCTCGAGCCCCGACAAGCCGGGCGCGTGGTATGTCACTCGTGACGCAATCGAGGTTGGCAAGTTCTATCTGAAGCAAGTGGTGAATGAGCCTCTAGTGTTTATCCGCGGCAAAGACGGGCGATATAAGGCGGAGTGGCGTGAGCGGGATAGCACGCTCGGCCATGATTTTTGGGATGGCGAGACGTATTCAAGGGCAATGGCGGAGATGGTCGTTGATAGCTTCGGCGAGAATGTCGGGTGGGACGAAAACCAATGGCCGAGGCCGCAGAAGCGGCAGAAACCTCGGCCGGACGGTGTGATAGGGGAACGATGAAACGGGCAATGTCTGGGTGATTAACGTGGAGAATTGAAAGATGGGTGATCCGATCAAAGTGGATAGCGAAGACTTGGGGACTGAGAAACCGCAACCGAAACCGCAACAGGAACGAGAGCCGGCACCGATTGACGACGACGGCGTTCCGTGGTGTCGGGTTCATTACGCGCGAATGAAACCCTATTCCACACGGAACAACCGAACAAACTATAAATGCAAGGTGCCCGGCTGTAAAGAGTCGGGCGTGCGCCGCAAGCACTGGGGAAAACAGGTACCACGAGAACCGCAGCACTGCCCTGAATGCTCGACCGACAAGACAGCCGTTTACTGTGAAGCCGTACAGCATAGGCGGGTCGATGCGGGCATCAAACTGGTGTGCCCGCGGTGCCGCTGGAACACGGTCATCTCGGCCTCGCATGCCGGCGCAATCTATCATCAGATGACTCGGCGACAAAAGGCCGGGACGATTGGCGAGCGCTAAGGTACCAGTTCCTGGTACGGTGAAACGAAAGGGGTACCAGTTCCTGGTACCTTTTTTACTTTTCTTGGAATTCGGTACCAGGAACTGGTAATCCTTTGTCACGGATTCGGGGGTGCGACCTGTAGACTTGCGGTGCCAATGTCGCAGACCGCATCCGCAATTCTATCCGAGCTCGAAGACGCGTATCTTGAGATCGCCCAGGGGCGATCCGAGGAATATGAGCGCATGGACCATCGGCAACGGATGCTAAAACTGCGCGAACTACGAGAAGAGATTCAGTATTGGGAACTGGCCGCCGCGCGTGAAAGTGGCACACCAGTGATCAAGCCTATCCGAACGGTCGATGTGTAATGGCGAACGAAATTTCAGTGTCTGCGAGTTTGGCCGCAACGAATGGCACGTTGATCGTGCCGACGTTTGGCGGCACGCAACAGATCGACCAGGCGACGGCCGGCGGCGGTGGTCCTGGCTTCCTAAAGATCGGGACCAGTTGGGAAACGATCGCGTTGACCGACATCACTACCCCGGGTGTTTGCTGGTGTAAGAACCTGGACGCAACCAACTATGTGGAACTCGGCACGAACGATGGCGGTGGCGACCAGGAGTTTCTGAAGCTCAAAGCCGGCGAGTATTTTCCATTCCGCCTGTCGGGCCTCACTACCTTGCGAGCCCGCGCCAACTCGGCCGAGGTCAAGATTTTGCTGATAGTGCTCGAGGACTGATGGTTTTCAAGGCGATCAAAAACCTGTTTCGCTCTGACGCTGCACGACAGCGAGCGGAGCAACTTGCGACGCAAGTCGCGGTGCAGCGGCAGCCGATCAATGCGACTGCCGAGGCTTATCGCTGGGCGCGTCGCGATCGCCGTACTGAAGCCTTTCAGCCGCAAGCGGCGACTGGCGATATGCAAATCGCCGAGTCACACGATCTGATGCACCGCCGTATTCGTGCGCAGGTGCTCAACACCGCGCAGATCAAGCGGATTGTGCAGGCGCTTGCTGATCTGGTCGTAGGCTGCGGCGTGCAGACGTTTAGCTGGCCGTTTGCACCTTGGGAAGCGACGAGAATCCTGAAAGAGCTAAAGGCAGCCAAGGCCGGCAACTTGAATCCGCGGCTACGGTTTGCTCTCGAGGCTGACGACCTCTTCGAAACTTGGTGGCACGACGAGAAACAGATCGACGTCGAAGGGAAGCGAACCGGCCCCGAGTTACAACGCGACCTATTGCGCGAATGCGTACAGGTGGGCAACGGCTTCTTGATGCGTGTGGTGAAGCGCCAGCCGGGGACCCTGATCCCACTATGCTACCAACTGATTGAACGCGATCAGCTCGACACCACTCTCGATCGGCCGGCGGAAGGTGGGCAAAATAAGATCGTAAACGGGGTCGAAGTCGACCCAGCAAACCGGATCGTTGCGTATCACTTCATGGACGCGCACCCGTACGATTCGTACGCGTCAACTTACGACCTATCGCATTCAACGCGAGTGCCGGCCGATCGCGTGATTGATCTCTGTTTGTTTCACCGGCCAAGTGCGTCAATTGGGGCATCGTGGTTGGATGCCGTTGCGCAAACCTCTTTTGATCGCGACTCGTTCCTGGATGCCGAGCTGAAGTCGGCAGTGAAAGGTGCCTTGCTCGCACTGATTCACAAGACGAAAACACCGCACTTGTCCGGCCTACTGGGCATGTTGGATGATGACGACGACAGCGAAGATGAGTATGGCAACGAAGAGGTGAAACTCGGCAATTCACCGTTAGCAATCCAGTGTGGGTTAGATGAGTCGGTCGAGATGGTCGAGAGCCAGCGGCCGAACAACCAGGCGCAGAACTTTTTCAAGCTGCTTGATCGTGACACAGCCGCTGGCGCTGGCGTCAGTGTGTATACACTGACCGGCGACTATGAAAGCACCAACTATTCCAGCGTTCGCGCTGCGAAGCTCGACGAAGACCTGCACGTCCGGCCATTGCAACAGTGGTTTGGCGCTCAGGTGGCGTTGCCGATACGCCGCGAGTTCAACCGTTTAGCCGCAGCTGCAGGGCTGTACGAAACACTACGGCCGGCGCAATTCAAGGCCGACGAACGGACCTACCAGCGATTCGACTCGATCGGGCCTGGTCGCGACCTTCTTGATCCGTTCAAAGAAACCGAGGCGGCGAAGGGCAAGCTGGGTGCCGGCTTAACGACACTCAAGATCGAGTGCGCTCGCCGTGGGCTGCACTGGATTCGCGTGCTCCTGCAACAGGCGATCGAGCGTGGCGTAGCCGAGATGCTCGAGGTCAAGCTGGACTGGGCCACGCAAGAGCAAGCGATGGCCGAAGACGGGCAACAGCCCGACGAGAAGAAACGGGAGGCGACCAGTGCCGCAAAGTCGTGATTACAAGGCGCGTAATATCGTCCGCTCTGCGCTCAATGAACCATGGGCGATTTATGAGCCGAAGCTCGAGCAGATCGTGGAGTTTCTCGAGCTGCGCGCAAACGGCTGGGTAGCCGATGAAGAGCATATACGCGCGACGATCGCCGAGCAACGCGGTTCGCTATTTGCCGACTTGGCTGGCGAAGGTGACGAAGAAGGCGGGCCGGTGATCGTTGACGGTGTGCAGGTCATGCGACTCTTCGGTACGCTTGGGCCGCGCATGAACCTGATGATGCAGTGTTCCGGCGGCACGAGCACGCAGCAATTTGCGGCCGAAATGGAACGGGCCGGCGATAACCCTTGCGTGCAAACGATCCTAATTGAAGTCGACTCGCCTGGTGGCGTGGTCAGTGGCACTGAAGAGGCGCGGCAGTCGATTAAGCGAGCTCGCGAGAAGGGTAAGCGGGTCGTTGTCGTCGCGCGAAATATGATGGCATCGGCGGCCTATTACATCGGCGCGGCAGCGACCGAGGTATTTGCGTCGCCGTCTACCGAGGTCGGCTCGATTGGCGTTTACACGATTCTGAAAAACATCACGAAGGCCGCGGATGATGCAGGCATCAAGTTCCACGTGTTTCGCGCTGGCGACCTCAAGGCGGCCGGCAACGCATACGAGGAGCTGAGCGCCGAGCGGAAGAAGTCGATCCAAGATCGAATTGACGGCGCCTACCGAATGTTCGTGAATGCGGTGGCCGAAGACCGTGGTAAGACGGTCGCGGAGGTGGAGGCATCATTCGGTCGCGGTTCGGTGATGCTTGCGGAGGCGGCGAAGGCCGTCGGGATGATCGACGACGTGCGTCTGATCGAGGACGTGTTTGAACAAGAACGAAACCGGAATCGGGCTGGTGTGGCCGCTCGTACGGGCATTAGGGCACAGGAGTCCGAACGAATGAACGATAAGATTAAGGCGGCTTTGTTCGCCCGTAACCTGATTGCATCGCTGGAGGATGACGGCGCAACTTGTCAAGGTGTTCTGGCGGCGTGGTTTGATGCGCGCGGCCAAGCCGTGCCGAAAGGCGAGGACGAGATCCTCAAGGCGCTGACCAATGGCACGCCCGACCCGGCGAAGGCGGCGGCTAACGTGGTCGATGCTCACCACCGCGAACTCGAAGAGGCGCGGGCCGAGGCGCGAGCCGCCGAGGCAAAGCGATGGGCAGACCTCGAGGCCAGTGCGACGCTACTGAACGAGGGGCGTGAAACGCCGGTCGTCACCGCCGAGATGTTGAAAGATGCCAAGGCCAGCGATCGCTCGCACGCCGAAATCGCAAGCGATTGGCTGAAGAAGGCCGGCGAGCAGGAACCGCCGGTAAAGAAGGGCACCGTCAACGTCACCGGCGAAGGCGAAGACCAGTGGGCGGCCGACGCGGTTGACGCCATGGCGTATGGTATCATGCGCGCGAATCAGCGACACGATCTAAATGCGCGGCCCGAAGTCAAGCGGCTGGCAAACGCGCCGCTATTGCACTTCGCCAAGCAGTCTCTACGTTTCCAGGGTGCTGCAGCCAGTGAGTGGGAAGAGCCCGAGGACATTGCCGCGCGAGCAATGGATGTGCCGGGCGCCGATCGGAAGGTCGCCAGCCTCTCACCAGAAGACGGTATTCTGGCTTCCGGCGGCGACATCCCGTACGCGAGGCCCGGAGCGTTTCCTAACTTGCTCAGCAACTTGGCGAACGTGATTATTGACGACGCGATCCAACTGGCGGACAAAAAGTACCGTCTGTGGACGGCGGAGTATGCCAGCGGGTTACCGAACTTCAAGAGTGTGCCGATCGTGAATAAAGGCACGACGGATCAGCTCGACGAGGTGATGGACGCTGAAGATTTCAAGCAGCTGAGTATTTCCGAAGAGTGCCTTTCGTGGTTGTACCTGCGACGCTTCGGCAATGCCATCGGCTTCACACCAGTGCTGATTGCCAACGACGATCGGAACCAGATTACCGAAGACGCTTATGCGTTGGGTGAGGCATGGGAAACTACGGTCAATCGACTCTGCTTGAACCTAATTACCGGAAACGTGGCGCTACTCGATGAGTACGACCTCTTCGACGACACGAACCACAGCAATCACCAAGACTCGGGCGCGGCCCCGAGCGACACCGAGTGGGCTGCGCTCGAGACGAAGCTGGCGGCTCAAACGGGGATCGATACGACGCAAACGATCGAGGCGACGCTGAACACGCTGTTATGCCCGACGGGTGCGGTAGCGCAAGCGGCACGCCGAACCTTCTGGACCTACGAGCAGCTGCGGGAATCGAAGGTCGCGGCCACGACGGCAAATATCGGTTTGTACCGTGGTCAGGTTGACGTGATCCCCGAGCCCGCCCTGAATGCGTCGAGCACGAAAAAGTGGTACGCGTTTGCAGATCCGACGCAGTTCCGTCGAGCGACCGTGATCCGTGCTTACTTCCGCGGCTTTGGTACCCGCGGTCGGCGCGAGCGTTGGTATGAACCGAAAAACAAGACCACGTGGGTGAGCCTCGAGGGGCGAGTCGGCGCGGCAGTGAAAACGTATCGCTATGCGATTTTGGATGACGGCGAGTGATCCTTTTTTGAAGAGGTTCCTGAGCGTTTAACCAGGGGGCCGCGTTAACTCGCGGCCTGGCATCCGGCAGGAGCGGCCACTCCTTCGAGACGCCATCACGTCGAGCCTTTGATGGGGGGTTCGCGAGTAATCGCGTGCCCCCGTTTTGTTTTGGAGAAAAGGTTCGATGTCACTACAGACTCGAAGATTCCACTGGGTCTTCCGTGGATACAACCAGCCCGCCGGGTCCGCATCGCAAAGCCCGTGGGTGATTACTGACACGTCAGCTGCCGGCACACCGACGTATGTCGGAGCAAACCTGGGCGGCCTCGCACTGACGATGGACAACACCACTGAGGTGCAAAACATCTGCCTATCGTTTGGCGACGTTTTGGCATTCGATATTGACGTGCTGCTCCGCATGGAGATGGTACTCAAGGTTTCGGCTGCCACGCTCGACACAGCAACGTCGGTCGCGTGGGGCATGTGGTCCGCTCGCAATGACGATCCGGATGCCGTCACCGCGCATGCGCATTTCCGTTTGATCGGAAACAACAACGTCGTGTGCGAAACTGACGACGGTACGACGGACACCGATGATAAGGCGACCGGCGATACGCTGAGCACGAGTTTCAAGCGATTCGCGATCGATTTTGGCACGGGGATTTACACCCGTGAGGCGCCGCAACTGTCGCTGGGCGGCAAGGCTGCCGTGCAGTTTTTCATGTCCGACAGCTACGGCTCGTTGCGTCGTGTATGCGACGGCACGGTGTTCAACATGAACGCCTACAGCGACGGGTTGCAACCAGTCGTTCAGATCCAAAAGACGAGCGACAACAACACGAACGCAGTTACGATCGATGAAGTGATCGTCGACTACAAGACAACCGTTTGATCCTCCTTGATGGTCGGTCGGGACGGAGTGCCCGCCCCCTGGGCTTTTGCTTCCTGGGGGGCGGGCTGTTTGAAACATGTCACTTTCAACCCTCGAAGCAGCGTGTAATAGCAACCTGGTTTTCAACACGGATAACCAGGCGGTAGAGATCACCTACACGTATGCCAACGGCAAAAATGCCACCGTCAACGCGTTAACGCGCCATCGGCAACGGATGGAATATGACGACCGAGGTGGGCAGCGGCTGGTGGAAGAGCTCGAGGTGTTATTACAGCGGTCGGACTTAGACGAAGCGCCGAGCCGTGGTTGCAGTGTGACGTTGGCGGATGGTGAGCGGCCTTACTTATATCAGTTCGACGTTGAGGTTCGGCCGCTTACGTACCGCGTGAATTTCCAACGAAGAAGCGTGCCGTCAGTAAGCGGCTCAATGCGATGATCGACGAATGGTTAGGCGGTGTCGAAACACTGATAGCGAACTGCACGAGCCCGAGCGTGGCAACGCGAGTTGGCGAGTCGACGGTGCAAAATGTGATCGACAATCGCATTGCCGACGATCACTACGAAGACTTGGTCGACGCGATGGCGGCTATGCCGTACTTCGTGATCCGCGAGGCAGACGTGCGGTGGCAGAAGTATTGCGTTTACGAATTGAAAGCCGTCGGCGCTATCGAAGTGGCGTACTTCGAAAAAGCTGTTCCATATGCGGCCAGCGGGCGGACGGCAAACGCGGCCCACAAGTTGAGCAAACGCTACTTCGTGACGTTCATGGGCGACCTGATGGAGTGGATTGCGGCGAATCAGGGGCGCGGCAGTACATACACGCTACCGCTGGCCGGAATCGAAATGGCAACGCCGGCGATTCGCACACCGATCAGCGAGCGAAGCGTGGCCGAGCCAGAGCGGGACTTCTGGTATCAGTCGTGGCAGCTGTTTATTGGGGACTCAGTAGGGTGATGGATGTCTGCCGACTTGCGATTGCGATTCGACGTTACCTCGGAGGAGGTTTCTACACGGGCGCTGCGCGAAGCGAGCCGCGAAGGGTTCTTTGCGGTCGGTCAGTATTGGGACCGGCATTTCAAAATGCGTCACTTCGAGACGGGCGCGGAGGACCTTTATCACTACCAGGCGCGAACACCGGCGTACCTGGCACGCAAAAAACGCGGATGGATCCGTCGAGGCGGGCAACGGTACCCAGTACCGGGCGGCGGCCTTTTGCCGCTGGTGTATTCGGGCGACACGCGCGCCGCGGTGCGTCAACGGCTATACCCGCGGGCGTACCCGACGCGAGTGACACTGCAATTGCCGACGCCGCGGTACATCCGTATTCGACCTTACAAACTGAAACACCCACCGCTCGGCGACGAGCTCACACGTACAACGCGTCAGGAATCCGACGAGTTGCAGGCACTTTACCAACGAGTCACGGAGAGCAAACTTAACCGCAATCGTGAGCAGCGTCGCGCACGAATGTGAAAAACAATAACCAGGGGGCCGCGGATATTCGCGGCCGGCATCCGGTCGACAGGCCAGTCTTCGGATGTCATCCATGTCGAGCCTTTGATGGGGGCGCGAATCGCGTCCCCCATTTTAATTCTGGAGTTCGGCATGTCTGGGAGCACTAATGTCCTTTTTTACCCGGCCGGCATCAAAATCGGATCCACGTATGTGGCTCAGTGTGAAGATCAAGCGGTCGAAACCAACATCGAAGATCTGACCCAGTTTACAGCTGGTGACTATGTGCCTAGTTTCGTCGGGTCCGCAATGCAGTCGCCGGTGTTCAGTGTCCCGACGCTGGATATGGATAAGATTTTTACGTTGTGCGATAAGGACTCGGTCGCGCGTGATTGCACTTCCGAAAACGTCGACCTGTGGTTCCGTGAAGCGGAAGAGGCGGCATTCCGGATCGACGAAACGACCGGCGCCCATGTCCAGTATCGATTGCAATCAAACGCCATGCTGTTTTGGGATCAGATCTCGGTCAGCCAAGGGCAAGAGGCGCGGTCGACGCTGCAACTGCATGCGACCTATAACGGGTCGAATGCGTCGCTGGTAATGACGCCCGACGAAGCGATCACCGCCAGCCCGGTTGTTAACAGCCTCTATACGCTGGGCAAAACGGTTATCAACTCCAGCGAGCTGGGCGGCGTGACTTCGGTCACGTGGAACAATAACGTTGTGGTCGAGAAGATCGCCAGCGGCGGCGAAACGGCCCCGAGTTTTGTGTGTATCAAGACCTACCGGCCGGTGATCACGATTGAAACGCACGACATCGAAACGGCGGCTCAGTATAGCCTCGAGGGGGAAGAGGTGACAGGCTTTGACTGGTACCTGCGCAAGCGTAAGCGTGCCAGCATCAACTACGCCGACAATCAAACCGAACACATTAAGTTCGCCGCCACCAAGGGCGTACTGAAGAAACGGCGTAGCGCGAGCAGCCCAGGTTCGGCCACCTTAGAGGTCCATTTGGAGCGTCCGGCGGCCGGTCAGGACCTCTTCACGGTCACCACCGGAGTCGCCATCCCCTAGCAGAAAGTAAGCCGCGGTTATGGTCGCTTTTTGGCACTTCTTACCCAATACTAAAGAGAAGGAGCTGGCATCTTCTGGCCGGCTTCTTGCGCATGAACTTCGCCACCGCGGCTGCGATGGCGCGTTGCGGGATTGCCACACGATCCCAAAGCGCGTCATCGCCCAAAACATCAACGCCGGCCCCGAGGGGATGTCCGGCGTTATGCTATTCCCTGTGCCGCTGAACGGCACGTTGCCGCGCCACTTGGGGTACGATCCCGAAAATCAAACGTGGCGCAAAATCGGCGACGGCTCGAAACGGTGGATCGGTTGGTTAACCGACCAGCCGCCTACGCCAACCGATCTCGAGCGGCACGACACGATAGACGGGCTGCCGGTCGTCGACGCGTACGACCATGCGTGGATCGTGCCGATCGCCCGGTCGCTCGACAATCCTCGTGGCCGTTTACCGGCGGCCTTCGGTTGGGATAAGGAAGATAAGCCGGTCGTCGGCGTGAGTGAGATCTATCGCGAGTTTTGGGACGACTCGGGCAAGCTATGGGATCTGATCGACACCTCGGCCGAATCGCAGGGGGCGGTGCTCGCCCAGGACTTTACGCCCGAGCAAGATCAGTTTGCCTTCGAGATGGTTTGCCGCGCGCTGGCTATCAATTATCGGGTCGACCACGCGATCTTATCGACACTGGATAAGATCCGCCCAGGTTGGATGTCGACTGACGTGGCAAGCATCATGCTTAACGCAATCGTTGACTTTTTTAAGTACCGCGAGTGGATCGCACTGCAAAAAAAAATCGAATCCCAATTGGAAGCGCCCGCTGGCTCGACTTCTTCGGGTGGTACGCCGGACGAAATCACTACAGCCCCAGTCGAGGAGAGCAAGCCGTAGCAGTCCTGTTGGACGATGCACGTAGCGTGAGATTATGAGCGTACGCTTCTCTGCTGAACTTGTCGGCGTCAATAAAGTTGTGGCTGAGCTGGAGAAACTCCAGAAGAGTCAGACGCAACTAAAGGAAAAACTGCGCGCCGTCGGTGAAGAGTCCGCACGGGCTGGGCAGAAGACGACCAGAGCGATTCGCGACATGCAGCGGTACGCTGATCGCGTGGTTAAGTCGGTTCAAACGCCGGTGGCACGCTTCCGTGAAGAGCTCGCGAAGCTCGACGCGGCTGCCAAGCAGAATACCCAGCTGGCATTAGTGCATACCCAAGCCATGGATCGCCTGGCACAGAAGTTTGCGGCCACTGCGAATCCAATGCAGGCGTACGAGATAAATTTGACGCGGCTCGATCGGCAGTTGAAAACGGGCGCGATCAATCAGGCCCAGTACGACCGCGAACTCAATCGCGCTAAACAGGCGTCGCTCGGCGCTGCTTCGGGCGTGGGACGACTCGAAATCGAGCTGCGAGATTTGAACCGCCAACTCGATCGTGGTCAGCTGTCGCAGGGTGAGTATGTCGCTCGCTTGGAAGACATCCGGCGGACACAGCACGACACCGAAGAAGCAACCGAAGACCTGGGTAGCGCCCATGAAAAACACGGCGGCATCCTTACTGGCCTGGCCGGAAAAGTTATGGGGCTCTTTACCGCCTACACCACGGTCACCGGTGCGATCAACCTGTTCCGCCAGGCGATGGAAGGCGCGAATGAGGTTGCAAATCAGCAGCGTGACGCCCAAATGACGGTCGCTGAGGCACAGGCAGCCACTATTCTGAACCTCGGACCAGTACCGACCGAGGAGGCAACCACGTTTTTAGATGCGATCCAGGGACTGCAAGAGCGATTAGGCTTAAAGGATGCCCGGAGCCTCTTCCAGGCGACCTCGGGCATGCTGTCGGCCACAGGTGGCGACCAGGCGTTGACACGTACGATTCTCGAGCAGACGGCGCCGCTATTCAAAACGCGACCTGGCGAGCTACCAGAGTTTGCATCGGCGGTAGCCGATATCGCTAGCATGATCAAGGCGGAAACACCCAAGGAGATCGCAGAAACGATCGGCCTGGTGATCGGTGTGCAGCAAAAAGCCCGTATTGTCGAGCCAAGTGCTTTCAAAGAGGCCGCCGCTAGTATCGCGGGCGCGACAGCGGTAGACACCGAAGAGGATCGGGTCCGTGCGGTCATCGAAGCGGGCGCCGCGTTTGCGGCAATCGGTGGTGCGATCAAGGACCCTAGCGGCTCGCTTACCAAAACGGCTGTCGCAAACATGGCTGTGCAGCTCGAACGCATGATGCCGGAAAAAGACATTCTGGGCGTCGGCATCGAAGGCGGTGTGACAGAGGCTAAACGAAAGGAATTAATTGAGCGGCAAGCGTCACTACGTGAGTCTATTCAGGACTCGAAAGAAGACTTGGTCGATGCGGAAGCCGAGAAGGATGAGCGACTGCGTCGGCAACAGAAACGCCTGGCTGAAGCGAAAGAAACCAATCTGCAGCGATCGCAAGATCAGGGATGGCGAAAGAGCCGCGGGCTGGCCCCCGCGAAGCTGATCGACACCGAGGCGATCGAGTACGACATTGCCCAAACGCAAAAGGATTACAAAGACCAGGTCGAACGTGAGCAAAAGCGAGTGGCTCGGGCCACAAAAGAGCTTGCAGAAATCGAGTCGCAGCTGACCGAAGAGCCGGGGCAAACGGTGGTCCGCAAGGGCACCGGGCTGCGCACGTTTGCTGAACGTGTGGCCGCCGTGCAACAAAGTCCCGAATTACAGCGGTTGTTCTTCCAGGGCGGCGACGGCCTGCAAAGCGCCTCGTTCCGAGGTGCTGTCAAGCCGGTGATCCGATCGTTCCTGACGGATGAAGGGTCTGAAGCGGCAGAGCGGTTTCAGCGGGCGCTTGGCGACATTAAACCGGACCCGAAAAACTACGAGCAGATCTTAAAGAACCTACTGGAGGCCTCGCAGCCGTTGCAGGTCGCCGAAGAAGCGCAGCAGCTCGGGGCGGGCGTTGAAGCGTACGACCTGGCCAGTGAAGGCGGGTACAAAGCCACGGTTCGCGACGAGCTTGAACGGGTGCTCAAACGCACTGCTCAAGGCCTCCCGGATGTTGCAGACATGTCTACTCCGCTCGCCGGACCTATGGGACGGTTTTTCCGCGGTGTGGACGCTGGCGGGGATCCAGCCGAAGAGGCACAACGCGAGCTCCTGTATCGCCGGCACAATATGGTGTTCCCGCGTTTCCCTAACCCTTGGAAGGCGAGGTATTGGAGTGAGCGATCGGTCGAGTCGCAGATGGAGGCGTTGACTAGCGGCCAGTTTGACGAGGCTGAACGACAGCGGGGCCTATCCAAAGACCAACAGGCTCAGCTGGAATTGATCGACGATACACTCCAAACTTTGGAATCGATCAAACAAAAGCGAGCGGCGGCGAGTACGACGACGGCGGTAGAACCCGCCGAAGCGAAAGAAGGTATCAACCTCGGCGGCACCGCGATGGGCGGTGTGGCAACGGCCGGTATAGCAGGCCTGGCCAGTCAGGTTATCGGGTCGTTTTTCGGCAGCGACGAGGAAGAGCCGGCGAAAAAGTCGCTCGAGGTCCCCGAGCCGGTCGTCAAGCAAGTAGATGAGTCAACGACGATCGGGGTGACCTCGGCCGATACCGTACAGATCGACGCCCGTAAGGTGGTGATCGATGGCCCGATTGAAACGACCAGCGCAGCGCAGCCGGTGGCGCCGCCGCCTCCCGCGGTGACTGAAAAGCCGGCGACACCGCCCGAACCGCCAAAGCCGATCGAGAAGAGCCCGCAGGAGCGCGCGGCCGAGTCTTTCGCCGAAGCGGCCAATGCCACCGCGGCCAAAGACGCGATGTACGACCGGACCTTCGCCAAGGTGGCAGGCGAAGAGGTGCCGGCGGCGCCGGCCGGCGGTTTTACCGACGTGCTACCTTCGTTCGATCCCGCGAGTGTTTTACCGTCGGCCGACGCAATCCAGCAAATCGTGGACGAGAAGCCGACGCCCCCGGGCGAAGGCACAGCCCAAGAACGTGCAGCTGCCGCCTCGGCCCGTTTCCGCGAAGCGACTGAACAAGCTGACGCGGCACGCGAGGCGTCTTTCCAGCAGATGGCCGACGAAGCGGCGGCTGCCTCCGAGATCTCGCTTTCGGCGCCGGACGAAGGGATCCAGGCACCGACACCGAAGCCGCCAGGCCAACTGCCATCGCGCCCAATGGAAGGGATCGACGCGATCTCGCCGGTCGAAGAAACCTTCGACCCGGAAGCCATCCGGCAGTATCAGCTAGGGATGGCCCGCAAGGCCTTTGATCAAGCGGCTGCGGCCAAGGAGCGTGTGCGTGGTTTACGCAAGAAGCCTGACACGTTCCGTGAGTCGATCGCCAATAGCGTTGCGCAAGAGGCCTCACAGGAGGCTTCTCGCACGATCGACCTCGGGCCATCGGGTGATTCCGGCCCACAGTCGGAAGCAAATCGGAAGATTGCCGACAAGCTGCGGGGCAACCTTGGCGGCTCGGTGCCGTCTTCGCAAGCGGCGGCCCGGCAACGTGCGATCGACGCGGCTAAACGAGCTCGCCGGGTGCACCACGGTGGGCGGCTACCGCTGGGCGATGTTGAAAGCCTGGCGAGTGTCGAGCGGGATTTACAGCAGCAGCTCGGCGAGCAGGCGTCAGGGATCCAGCTACCGGATTTGAACCAATTGACCGAGGTGCTCGAGCAGATCGCACAGAACACTAGCCGCGGCGCGGAGGCAAACGAGCGTATGCTCGATGAGACGATTTTCAGCCCCAACGCCGGCGCGACCGCTGTGGCCGCAACAACGATGGGCGGCCATTCACAACCGAGGTGACCATGGACTTCCTGGGCGAAAACTGGCTCGAGATTTTGGTGGCATGCACGCAAGGCGTGATCTGCTTCCTGGTTAGTCGGGTGCTGCCGTGGGTGATGCAAGTCAATACCAAGTTATCGGTTCTCGAGGCAAAGGTGTCAAACGGCCTGTCGCAGGATATCGGTGAGATTAAAGACACTTGCCGAGAGCGTGGCCGGGTATTGAACGGCCTGGCAAAGGACGTGGTAAAGCTGCAAGAGCATATGGGGTAAGCCACATGTGGGCATCGACCATACGTGAAGATAAAAAGGTCCTCGGGGTTTCCGGCCCGGGTACGCTGATCGTCGATGCCGACGAGAAACTCCACATGCGCAAGGACAACCTCACCGGTACCGGTGCCCCCGGCGTGCTGGACGATTCGTCCGAGGGTTACGAGGTGGGCAGCGGTTGGTACGACACGGTCGGTCTAACGTGGTACCGGTGCACGGATGCGAGTGTAGGCGCGGCCGCGTGGGTCGAACTGGGCGCGTCGACTTCGCCCGGCGGGTCGGCGAATGACATCCAGATCAACGACGGTGCGGGCGGATTCTCTGGCGGCGGGCCGACGTGGAACGGCTCACTGTTTTCCGTGAATGGGAATTCTGAGACACTAGGTGTGCATTACGTCTCCGACAGCCTACGTCATCATGGTGACAGCGACACTGGTGTCTTTTTTACGCCCGATGTAATCACAATGCAAGCGGGTGCTGGTGCGGGTCTTATTGTAACAGCACCGGCCAGTGGACAATCAGTAAAAGTTGTATCGAATAATGCAGCTGACATCACCCAGATCCTCGAAGGAGCCATCGTCCAAACCGCAGACTACATCAACATCAACAGCTATGGGAACACTGGCGGTGATGTTTTGGCAGTTGATGCGTCGAAAAAGGTGACGTTGGGGACAGGTGGTTCTATAGATATTGACGGTTTAACACTCACGAAATACGGCACAAAGTGGCAAGCGTGGTCATGGGTGGGCGATGGTGCAACGATTTTCGAAGTGGCTGGATACAATCGATTGCCGTTTTTGCAAATTAACCAGGTGTATCGTGATGGCTCGGGGGCATTAGGCGATGTGGTTATCGGTACTACAACACAGCAACCCCTCGGTGCAAATCGAGATTTCGATACGTTGCTAGTGAAACGTGATGTTGACGGTGCGTCTGCGTATTCCGAAGCCGGTGCACTTCTTCATCTTCATCGCGACGTGACAAATGTCACGAGTGAAGACGGAAACTTTTTGGAGTGTTCAACGGATGGTTCTACTCCGATTTTCACAGTTGATGCGTCTGGGAATTTGACGGGAAGTGGAACGCTTGGCACGTCCAGCAACAAATGGGGCGACGTGTATGCTGGGGATTCGGCATCTTACTACGTGATGATCGAAGACGGACAATATTTAGCCAAGCTGGTGTCTGGAAATGCTATGCGGGCACAATTAGGCATTGCCAGTAGTCGGGGATATTTTGTACTGAAGGGCAATGGGACTGGAACACGTGCACAGCTGTGGGCAGATGGTGACGGGTACACGATGGATAATTTCGGAGTTGGAACGTCAAGTCCGGCTCATAAGTTATCGGTTGGAGACGGCACTGCGGACACCCGAGTGTTCATCAAAGGGTCGTCAAACTTTCAACTTGGAATTGCAGGTGACGGTAGTAGTCAAAATACCTGGCTCGGGACAGACGCGAGCGGTAATCTTAAATTCTGGAACAACGCTGGCACGGTTAACGGGTTCGCAATCAATCAAAGTGGATCGGTTCAATTAGCTGATGGTAGTGATGTTCTCGTTGGAAATTCAGCCGGCACTCAAATCGGAACAAACTCAACAGATAAAATTGCATTCCTCGGAGCAACTCCTGCTTCTCAGCAATCACATATCGCTGATCCTACTGGCGGCGCAACACAAGACACGGAAGCCCGCGCGGCGATTGCGTCCGCGTTGGCCGTTTTAGAAACGTTTGGCTTTACTGCGTTAACTTAACTGGAGTCATCATGGACCTTTCCGTAGTGCGTGAATTGATTGTGCGGTACCCCGCGGCCTTGCGACAGCAGGTGGTCGATGGTCTGTCGTATCGAGGCGGCTGGAAGCCGTCGGAAGACGACCCAACGACGCCCGTGCCGCTGACGTGTCGCAAACCGGCACATCGGGCGCATCCGACGTACTCACGGGTTGAGAACCCGGTCCTGGATCCGCAGGGGAATCCAACCGGGCAGACCCAAATAATTGAAACCTATCAGCCGACGCGGCAAGAGTTGGCATACGAGGTGGCCGCCGAACTGATCTACACCAACGCGCAACGCGGGTGTGTCGAGAAAGAGCAGGAGGAGTTAGCGAAAGCTAAGTCTCAGATTGATGAGCAAAACCTAATCACGATTGAACCACACGTGGCACACGCCGACAAGTGAGTGACCGATGGCTGCATGCGTAGTAAGTTTCCAGGCGGACCCAGACGAGACCCTTACAGCCAAATTTTGGCTACTGGGGACAAATACCGGGACGCCTGACGCGTCGGGCTCGGCGACGGCACATACCAGCAACGCTACGTGGTATGACGTTACCGTCACAAACCTGGAAACGGGTACGTATATGTTCGTTGCCGAGGACGAAAGCGGTGTCCAGATTGCCGGTGGCGTACTGCAGCATACCGACGACACCGACCCAGAGCTCGTGTCCGACTACTGCCCGAGCGCAGACGATGTGACTGTTAGCGCGTTTACTACTGCCGCGCTCAGCCAACTCGGTTCGACGAGCCTTGTTGTGTCGCTGTCAGTACCCGCCGCTTCGCAGGCAGCCGCCAGCGCCCAAGAGATTACGATTCTCCGCGGCGATACGCTCGATATTACGTGGAGCGGCATGGACGTGGACGATGTGTCCGAGGGTTGGTTCACTGTCAAAGAGTCGACGGACGATGCCGACAGCGCGGCGAAGGTTCAAATCACAAAAACAGGCGGGCTGCTTTACATCAACGGCGAGGCAGCTGGCACCAGCGATAACGGTACGTGGGTATCCGACGCCACGGCCAACACGGTGCGTGTCACTTGCACGCCGGCCGAGATGGCCAAGCTAACATGGACGGCTCGCAACCCAAGCGGTGTGGTTGTCGATTATGCGAAATGGCACTATGACCTGCAAGTCAAACGGTCCACAGGTAAAGTCGTCACGCTGGCGAGCGATGACGCGACGGTGACAGCCGACGTTACAAAAGCGACCTCATGAGCGACTTTGAACGAGTTGAAACTCTGTTTTACCGTGGCAGCGGCTTGGTCGGGACCCTGATCAAGTGGCAAACACGATCACCGTACAGTCACGTTGCGTTGCGGCGTGGTGATACAGTGATTGAGGCTCGGGAGTTCCGAGGCGTCATTAAGCGGCCGTTTAACGAAGAGCAAGACGGCGCTGCCGAGCGATATCACGTGGTACTACCTTTGCCGGCGGGGATCCTCGAAAGCGTCAATGACCTGGCATGGGAATGGGCCGAAGAGCGGGTCGGGTGCCCATACGATTACCCGGCTGTACTGCGGTTTATTTCGCGGCGTTCCGCGGAAGTCAATGAAAACTGGTTTTGTTCTGAGTTTGCATTCGGCGCGTGGCAATACGCGGGTGCCGTTTTGCTGGACCGAACCGAGATGTGGGAGGTGGCGCCGGGCTTACTGATTCGCGCACCGGATTTCTGGAGGGTTCGATGATCCGACACGTTTTGGCGACACTGCTCGGCGCGGCACTGGCCGTCGGCCTACTTGCGCACTCGGCCTTCGGCTGGGATCCAAACAACGTGGTGCCGGCTCGGCAGCGGGCCGAGTATCGTAACGAAGATGGCTCATGCGTTTACTGCGCGATCGCACTGATGGGCGCACACCAAGGCGGCGCGAACGGCGATAACATGGCCCACATGTTACATGCGTCTAAATACGGCCCAGCGTGTCGCGGTGGATCGTGGCCCGAGCGTGTCAACCAGGATTTACGGGCTCGCGGTATTGAAGCCTGGAACATCGAAGGCGACACGCTTCCGTGGATCGAGTGGGCACTGCGCAATGGTAGGTGGGCCGCGGTTACGCTCACGTCGCACCACATGCAAACGGTCGTTGGCATGAGCGATGACCGGCAACGGTTTTACGTAGTAGACAATAATTCAACGCACAAAATTGACGAATGGCCACGGGATCGATTCGTGGCCGCGCACACTATCCACGGCGGTGGCTGGTGCGTCGTGCCAAAAGGTCCGGCGCCGCTTCCTTGGGTGCCGCCAAAACTCACCAGCTGGTGGAAGGAGGATTCCTGTGAGATCCATGATTCTACTCGCCGCGGCTTTAGCGTGGGCAGGCTCCGCTGAAGCCCAATCGCTACGGCTCGACGGTCATCATGTAACGGTAAAAATTGAAGCCGACAGGCACGGTGCGTGTCCGATCTATCGGGCCACGAGTAAACGGCCTCAGTTATATGTCGGTCTTGCGGAAATGTCAGTCGGCGATCAATATCGCATTACGGTTACACCGCACGAACGAGGTCGGCGATATGCCGTGGGCCTTTCAGTGGACGGGTTGTGCACTCTAACCCGCAAGCAAGGCGGCGGGCGCTCGGCGAATTCCTGGACGATGCGGCACATGATTGAACGAGGTAAAGGGTGCACTATCAGCGGCTGGCGGGAATGGGAGCGCCGCCCGCGAGTCGGTGACATGAGTTATACGATTCGCCGTTTCACGGTAACCTCGGCCGCAAATTCACTTAATGCTCACATCGGCGCAAACCCATGGGCGATCGGTGTAATATGGGTGACTGTCTTTCCGGAAAAAGGTGATCGTGACTACTGGGACCGCAAGAGCCGGCCGATTTTCGGCGAGCAGGGAACAGGCGCTGGAGAGCGAATGCGTTCGCCAGTACGGGTTCGCGAGTTTGAATCAGAGCGGTACGCGTGTGAAGAGTTTGGGATAGCTTATCGCACGGCCGAAGCACTGGGCCGCATGCAAATCGGCAAACAGCAAACGACGACGGGTCATTGGAGCATCCCGTCAAGAGAAACCCGGGACGGATTCGTGGGCCGCTTACCGAGGACCGACTGACATGACAAGTAAACGCGATATAGCCGATGCCATATGGTTCCATGCGGCCGTATTCCTGTCGTTTGTGCTCGGGTGGTTAATGAGCGGCTGGGCGTTTGGTCAAGGCGTGCAGCCGCCGCCAGGCGGCTTTAACGGCAACCGGATCCACGGGCCTGGTGTCCGATCAAACTGGCACGGCCCGCCGGCCGACGACAACGCGAAATGGCACGTCGCGCTTTATTACGATAATAAGCCCGAGTCACAGCAACTGCTAAACGATTTCCGTACCGACGCGAACCTGAAAGCGATCGCCGAGTGGGGGCACTTCAATGCCGAAAATGTCGACTTGGCCAGCCAAGAGATTAAGCGACAGATGTATGGCGTGAACGAGCCGCCGCAACTGTTCGTGTTCCCACCAAAAGATGGCGACTGGCCATATGAGTTTGTATTCCGTCACAAAGGCTACAACGGCAACGCGGAACACCTGGCCGCATCGATCGACAAAATGGTTCGCGCGTTCAAAGCCAAACATTCGACGCAGTTCGCGTGGCGTGCGGTCGATACGATGTACCGGAAGGCCGGCTTGCCGGCTTTTGGCCGCGGCCCATGGGATGACCAACCGTGTCCTGGTCCAGGACCTTCGCCAGTCGAGCCGCAGTTTCCAGATTTGGATATTGACCCGAACGTATTGCCGGACGGCAATGTGATTCCGAAGTGGCCGCAAATCACAATCATTCTTGATAAACAAGCTGTATTCGAAGAGGGGGAGATTGAAGCACTGCTTCGGCAGGCTTTTGAATTGATGCGCACCACGCATCACGGTTTTTGCCGGCCGAAAGTCCGTTGGCTGTTTGTGCAATCAAAAGAGGCTCGAGGTTGGCCGGCTGGGCCGGGTGATACGCCGATCCTGTTTATCAGCGACGACGGCGAGATCTTGAGCGTTTTGCGTGGTGACATCCACCTGCAAATACCAAGCCAGCGAGTCGTGCCACTCCCGCAAACGCAGCCGGTACCACAGCCGTCGGCCGACCCGGCGTGCGGTAAAGCGATCGCTGCAATGGGCGCGCGGCTCGAGGCGGTCGAGCGAACGCTGGCCGGTATACGCAACGAGGTCGCGTCGACCGAGCCGTTAAAGGCGGGCGACCTAATCGCCCACTTTCAATCGCACCCAAAAGATGCGGCGGCCTTCGCAAAGACGTTGCCGCCGATCTACTTTCCTATGCGTTTCGATGGTACGAGTGGAGAGATGCAGGCAATACGCCTGGGGGAAGGCGTCAAGTTCCGTAAGTGAGTTTTCCGCAAGGCCGCCCGGGCACGGCTTTGTTTAACCTTCCTGGAGATGTGCAACATGGCAACACCAGGCGGTGACATCAGCGCCGATATCTGCGAGGAACTCCTCGAGGAGGCAGCTGGTGCACACAGTGCAGGCATGTTTGAAGTGCGCGCAAACGGCGCGTCGGCAAACAGCCTCGTGCGTCACGCCGCGGGCCTAAAGTTTCATCGAGAGGATCCGATTGAAGCGGCGGCTGCAGAGATGATTTTGCAGCCGAATGCATAGGAGGATCTAAACGATGACAACAGGTTTACCCCCGCGTGTCAAAGCGCTGTTGAAAACCGAGTCGATCGGTGCTCATACAGCACACATGGCTGATGTGAAGGCCAATGCGGCGAACAGTGGTAACATTGCTCGTCACTCGGTCACTCGTCAGCTCGACGAGCCGTCCCCCGCGCAAGCGCGGGCAATTGACAAAATCCTTCGATTGCCCAAGGTGCAGGGGACTAGCTGATGATTTGGACCGAACTTCGAACACGTGCCCAAGAGTCACGCACTGGCGCCGAGAGTCTCAGTAAGAAACTCTCAAATGTCAGCTCGCGTGCACTCTATGTGATTGGGCATGTAACCGCCAATATCCTGGACGCGTTGGCAGATATCGAAGAGTTCAAAGCCAAATCGTCAGGACAAAGTCAAGTGCAAACTCGACGTCAGCAAGTACTCGAGCGCATGAGGGCTATTCGCAATGCCGCTGCCGGTGATAACTGGGACGAGTTCGACAAGCTCGCAGGGGGAATCCTCGAGCAGCCAGGAGACACCGGCGCAAACTGACGTACGGGATTCCCTGCGTCAGGATGCCGGCGTTACACGCTTGGGTCGCATGGTTGCCTTAGACTCCGTTGACCGCAACCTACAAACGGAAGACGCGGCAGTCAAGCGTGATTACGAAGGGCACCATCGCGAAGAGTTTGGCGATGAGTCGACCGAAGAAACCGAGGGTGATGATGGGATGCGCGTTTTGGCAGCTGGAGACGTGACGATCAACCAACCACCCGCGGAAAAAGAGAAGCCTACACCGTCGGTGCCACTGGCTGTCCCCGTACAGTCAGGCAGCGCCCTACCGACGGCGTTGGCAGTCGCATCACCAGTGGCCAGCGCGGCTCTTGCTGCGTTGGCCACCTGGTTTGCCTTGAGCCCAGGCGAGGGATCGATTCCCACCGGCGATCCCGTCTCGCCCGAGCCATGGCCCAACTACTTGATCGAAAGGTGGGTACCGCCAACGTCCGACCTGGAGTAGACGATAGATGCGGTCGCACCGCTCCAGGAGTGGGTACCTTACCCGCTGGTGCGATCGTTTTTGGATTTATTACTATGGCCATGTCCTATATAGGCTCATTCGCCTTTATTACAATGACGCGCCCGCCGCTCGACGTGCACGAGCGGCTGATCACTGAAACGCGTGCAGGCGCGGAAGGCGTGGCCGTATGGAAACTTGGAAAGGCCGGCAAGACGTTTGACGTGCAGACGGTACGCGACTGCGTTGATCAAGCCGCCGCCGCGGCCAATTTTCAGGCCTATACGACACTGATTGAACAGGGGCCGCAACCGCTGATCTATGGCGGTGTCAATTGGGCCTGGCCGGTCAAGGTCATCGACATCAAGCCGGACGAGATCGCACAAACACTATTGAACATCCGGCACGGTTCCACTTCCCATGGGCTATTGAAATGTACCTGGACGCTTCTTCCCTGGATCTAGTTTCGAATGCCTACATTCCCCCGGTGCGACTACAAGACGATTGCAAGCAACCGCGTGTTCCTCAAAAACACGTGGGCGGGGTCGTGGGTCGAGAACTCGAAGCTGCACTGCCGGCAAGTTGCATTCGCGCTGTCGCCCAACGTGTCATCGGCGACGTTCCATTACCGGCATGGCCACGTGGCTTGGCCGGGCACTTCCAGCTTTATTGACGAGCCGCAAATCGCGGTCAATCCGCGATCGTATGTGAAAGTTGAGATCGACGGGGCTGATAACCGTACAGGGTATACGTGGTATGGCGTTTGGCGAACGGCACGCTGGGTCGGTGGTAACCGCCAAATCCTCGTGGCGGACGGAATGGAGGCTTTACTTCGGACCACCTGTAAACGGATGCCGTGGGTTGACTCTACACACACTGTCCGATGGGCCGGCCGAGGTCTATCGTTCAACCTCGACCTGCGAGAGGGAAACCGCTCGCGCACCCGTGGTAACCGGAGTCGCAACAAGTATCAAGTAAACGGCGAAGAGGTCTACGTCTTCGCGTCCGACCTCGAGAACGCCGAGGAGTGGTCGACGAAAGACGCAGTCGAGACTTTACTCGCCGTGGCGGCCCCACTGAATGACAGCGACGAGGTGATTCTCAATTGGACGCTGTCAGAAGGCGACCGGCTGCCGGAATATGACGCACCTGTATTGCCGACCGACGGGCGTACGTTTCTGTCGCTGCTTAATAGCCTGGTGTGCCGGTATCGTTTAATGGCGTTACGATTTTCAGGCACGACCGTTACACCGCACACGTTCACCTCGAGCGACATCGCGATTCATGATACCCGCACGACCGTCGGCTCGATTCCGGCGAACCCGGACCAGGTTACGATCGACTTTGCGAAAGATCAGACGTCGCACGCGACGCTGGGTACCGAGGCATCGCACGTGGCCGACGTGGTGACAGTGGTCGGCGATCGCCGACAAAGTGTTTTCTCGATCGAGGAGGAAAACGACGATACGTGCGTCGGCAAGTGGTCGGCCACCGAAGAAGCTAAGTACGTCGCCGGCGCATCGGGCGCGGCGGACTATCCCGCGGCCAGCGAGCCACGATTGCGAGCTGAGCGGGACCAGGAGGCGCGGGACTCCGACGAGCTGCGAGCGGTCTTCACGCATTTTGGCCCGCCGGACGACTGGGATCAGTTAGCCGGCAACGGCGGCGGCGGGCAGAAAAAGCCGATCGCCGAAAACGCCGACGGGTCGCAGGCCTGGGTATACCCGCCCGACCTGGTGTTTCTGCCGCGTTTGCCACTGCGCACCGGGCATACTTACAAAGACGACACGATCGGCAACATGGCTGCAGCCCATATTCCGGGGCATCGCGGGGCCGTGTTAAACCTGGCAACGCCACCATACGAGAACCTGCCGATTCTCGCCTTCCGTAAAATCGTCGATGCGGCAACGGCGCCGGACGGTACCGACCGGTGGCAACAGATGGATCGCACTGGCGAGGCCGCGAGACATGAAACGGACGAAGGCTATCGCGATTGGTCCGTTGACGTCCGGCCGGCGGCTGGAGAAACGGCCGTCGAAGTGCGAGTGCACGGCGAACCGCAACACGTACTAGCCGAGGACGAGTTCACTGGGCGCGACGACCGGATCCGCGGCGACGTGCGATGGCAAGAAATGATTCTGACCGTGGCTTGCGAAGAAAGCCGCCGGGCGCAGGTCAACTACCCCACGAACCCGAGTGCGGTCGGTGAGTTTGTGCAAGAGCTACGAATCGACGCGCCGGGCAATAAGGTGATTTACGTATTGCCAGGCACCGTGGTCGCCGTGGATCCTGACACGCTGGCGTTAGTGCGCAGCGGCGGCGGGTACCTGCAAGATGATCGCGACTTTTTGCAGGTGATCGCCGAGCGTGCCTATCAGTGGCACCGGATTCCACGGTACAGCCTGACGCTCTCGAGCGTTTGGGTCGATGGCGATCTCGAGGTCGGGCAATACGTCACGTCGATTACTGACCACGACGGGATCGCAGCTGTCAATAGCGTGATCACCGAGATTACGATCGATTTCCCGGTGGCCGAAAGCGAGAAGGTTCAGCCACCTCGGGCCACGTATGTAACGGCCTTCGCTGAGATGGATGCGATGAAACTATGAGATTTTTCGAACAGCTGGAACCGCGTTTCTGCATGGGCGGCCTGGATGTCAACGCCGATGGCGCTGTGACACCGCTCGACGCGCTCGAGGTGATCGACGCGATCAATAACCCGGCCGAAATCGCACCGGCGGAATGCGACGTCAACGCCGATGGCGCTGTGACACCGCTCGATGCGCTCGAGGTGATCACACACCTGAACAGTCAATCCGCCGCCGAATCGGAGCCGACGGTTTTCTATCTCGAGGTGGATTCAGTGTCGACCGTCGGTTTCACTGCGACCCAAATAGGCGCGGCGATCGAGGCGGCTACCGAGATCTTTGAGAGCGTGGCGAACTTGGATTTCGTGATCGTCACCTCGGGCGGTGACGTGACGTTGGATAGCCGCGAGATCTATGCCGGAAGCGGTGTGCATTATCGCGGGTACTGGTGGGGCGGCGACGAGATCTCGATTCACTCGGGTGTGATCTCGCCCTATCAGCACAGCGGCAACAACGGGCCGGTATCGCAAACGCTGTATTATCAGTGTTTCGCCAACGAGGATGCGATCGCTCGCGTGATCGGCCACGAGCTCGGCCACTGGCTGGGCTATTCGGAGGATACAACAAACGGCGCGTGCATGATGCACAGCAACGCCGGATCGACCCTTTGTATCGCGGATGCGTTAGTCGAGCGTTTTGGACCTGCCTAATGTTTGGCGATTTACCTGTGGAACCTGCCGATCGTTTAGCGCAGCTCGAGGAGCTGGTGGAAACGATGCGCCAGGATCTGCATCAGCTGCGCCGCCGCGGGGCAAGTGTTGTGCACCCGCCGCCGGTACGTTGGGTGCGTACGGCCGAAACGGCTGCCGGCTACCCGGCGATCGGCCAAGTCGAATTACCGATTATGTTCCTCGATGCGGCGGTGGCCGTTGGCGGCGAAAGTATCACAACCACAAACGGCAGTGCCAACGCTCGAATCACTGCGGTCAGTCGTTTTGGTTGGCTGCCTCCAGAGCTCGACTGCGAGGCGGTTTGGGATGGCGTTCACTGGCGGATTATCAGTACGCCGCCACTTATCCATGGGTACCTCGACACGGAGCTGGAAGCCGCCGAGTGGAATTATGATTGCGACGAGTATACGCTCGGCGGATCCGAAAACCTGCACGTCTATCGACTGGATGACTACACCGGCACCTATCAGCCGCAATACTACAGTTCCGGTAGTGAGGTGTATCTGCCGGTGAAGAACTCGGCCGATGCAGTGGCTGAAAACAAGCTGCTCACTGTCGGCATCAACTCCGATGGCGAGTGGACCGTGATCGTGGAGTCGTGCTCCGTATCATGCTAACCGACCGATGGCATTCAAAAAACACAATCCAGGGTGCCCCTGCTGCGACTGCGTAATCTTCTCGACCGGTTTTAGCGGTGATGATTGCGACGAGTTTTCGCTGTTTGACGGCGCCGGCTACACCTGCGACGGATCGGGGATTCTGTCGATTTCCGATGCCGACGTGAAGGTCCTCGCAAACACCCCGCACCCGTTTTCGCCGTACCCGCAGCGCCTCGTGGCGAAAGTGGCCGGCGACGACGGCAGCGAAATCCGTCTGCTCCTGGTCGTTGACGAAGCGGCCGACACTGGCCTGATCGTTGAGTATCGACCGGGTTCGGCGAGTGACCCGTGCGGCGAGCTGCGGCTGTTCAGCTGGAACGGTGCGACTGAAACGCTGTTGTCGGGTCCGCTTAAAGTGCCTTATGCGGAACCGGATGCCCAGGTCGACCTCGGCGGCTGTTACGACGAGGACGAAGAGGACCTGATGGGCTGGATCGAGTTCACCGTAGACGGTGAAACCGAGGTGCGGTTCTTACAGTCTACAATCGCTTGGACTGCCGGCGAGTCGGCCGGTTTTGGTACTGGGCCAACGCACACGGGCACGGCCGAGTTTGATAGCTTTAATCTCGAAACGCAGTACTACTGGGAAGACGGCGACGACCCGTATTATGACACGCCACAATACTGCGACCCGTGCGGTGGAACATGTGACTGGGCTATTCTTCGCGCCGGTGGTGACGCTAACGATTTCGCGTGCCAGTGGCAAGGTGACACGACCAACTGGACGCTGGGCGCCAGCGGTTTGACGACCACAACCGGTGCGTCGGCCATCACGCACCGGCACCCGTACCCGCACGACTGGAAAGGCGGTACTTGGTACCGGTGGCACGAGGTGCGGTGTGATATTCAGGCCGACACAAACGGACGAGTAGTTCGGCTCTTGGCCGCTTCGGATGCCGATGGCGATAATTGCGTGGCTGTCGAGGTCACGTTTGGGCAGGGCACAAACAACGAGTGCGGCGACGTGCGATTGATCAAAATTGTGGGCGGCTCGGTTACTGCCATTAGCCCGACGCATCGGATCGCGGCGCTGCCGAAAGACCAGGTGGTGACCGTCCGACTCGAATATCAAAACGGCTCGGTTGTCGCGCAGGTTGGCAACGTGATTACGCAAGAGGGTACCGACGATGGCCACGTGGTATCGATCGTCGGCCCGAGTCCAAATCCGGCTGTGCGGCAG
>Ga0180438_10002261_pt1 | contig 32043 bp, 19 predicted proteins | sample SS_ome_12_FD_132455 | JGI IMG/M metagenome (GOLD analysis project Ga0180438, IMG submission 132455) | Hypersaline lake sediment archaeal communities from the Salton Sea, California, USA - SS_3_D_2 metaG | ecosystem: Environmental > Aquatic > Non-marine Saline and Alkaline > Hypersaline >... | reverse complement strand
CCTGTACAGGAAGAATCTACAGCTATTATATCATTAGAACCGGAAACACCTGATGTAGAGCAAGACAGATATGTTAGGCAATTAACTTTTGCCGCTAATACGTTCAATAACTTTGATATAGTAAAGCAAAATAAAACTCTAAAAGATGTTTACACTAAATATGCCGATAATGAAAACTTCTTTAATGACCAACAAACAGCGGCGCAAAATATAAGAGTTAGACTTGCTAGAAAGATGAATTTGCCAACAGATAGCCCTATGATAAAGACTATACAACAGCTTCTTCCAAACTCTAAGAATGGTAAGCTATCTCCTGTTGATGTTTTTAATTTGCAAAGTAAGCTATCTGGATTAATTATACAAAGACATGAGGCTTTGACAACAGCAGTTAATTTAGTTAAGAGCTTAGATGCTGCAAAGAAATTCAACACACCTGATTCTGATATTTTTGCCAAGTTGTTGATGCCAAATCTATACAATGGGCAAGATCTTCCAACATTCTTAAGAGATATGGTTGAGAATGAGATGGAGGATGATTACGGTCCAGGTTCAGCTAAGAGATTTGTAATACAAGAATCAGATATAATATCAATGGATTACAACGAAACTCCCCCAGAATTTACAAGCATAGAAGTCTCTGGTGCTGAACAAGGAGGTTTGGTCGGAGAACAAGGTTTCCAAATAGGCAATAATTTGAGGCTAGCTAATGTGTGGAGTGTCGATTATGATATGTGGAGAATGTATGGATTCAAATCTAACACTCCAAACGTATATTTGCCATTCATGAACAGTCCAGAGCTTCAATTAGCTCCATATGCATTATTCCTTTTGAATCAACAGAGAGCTAAGATATTCAGAGGAAACATAACCATGTATGGTAGAGAAGAAGTTCAACCTGGAGAAGTTTATTATGTGGAAGATAGAGGATTGTTATTCTATTCAGAATCTGTGACACATAGTTTTTCATATGGTGGTAACTATACTACATCTGTAGCTTTGAATTACGGAAGACCACCTGGCGAGTATATACCAACACCATTAGATGTAATTGGTAAAAATGTTTATAGAGGACATTATACAAATGTTGGTAACTTTAGAGTATCAAGACCTGGAACTACAAGCTTTAAGGGTAATAACCTTGGCGTTGTAATATTTCCTAATTATACTGCATCTGGTACACCTGCAAGCAAAACTAATCTTACACCATTACAACAACTTACAGATGGAGATAATGGAGACAACAATATTAGGGTTATAGATGATGTTCTAGCTAAAGCTGGGATGATACTAGATTCAACCTTTCCAGAAGAAAATAGAGGCTATTCAGCAATAACTGTTAGAGTTTATTATATAAATGAGCCAGATGCTAACTTGTGGGAAGCTGCTAATCTTGTAGTTGAAAGGCTAATGAATAGAGGCATTCCAAAGAGCAAAATTGTTGGAAGATTACCGGGTTCAGATACATTATTACCAGGAGAGCCTTTGTTTATAGATTTGGGTGCTGGTGGAACAAGAAACCCATCTAATGAAGCTTTGAATCTAGCAAAGGGAGATAAAGATGCTGGAAACTTTAATAATTTGGCTGGGGAGCGATTGCAAGAATTGATTGATATACAGTTTGCCCTGTTATATAAGACAATAGATATATGGTTAGAAACAGATATTGTTCCAAGTCAAGAAGTTGTAAATTCAGCAATCATAAGTCCAAATGTAGCTGGAGATGCTGTTTATAGTCCAGGTACTAATCCAAATCAAACTCAAAAATCCAGTAAGTATGAGAGTATGAGAGAGTTTTATAGAAGATTGAATGAAAATTTTGAATCTCTAGTAACTGTGGAGCAAGAATAATGGTAGAAAAGAAAGATACTATAAACTATACTATACCTTCTAAATCACGTCCTTCAGATATGATTAGGGTTAAGGAGGATCTTTATAATAACTATAATGATCCAGCAATTGGTAAAATAAGAGTTGCTCAAGTTATAGATGTAGATTATACAAATCGTACAGCTAAGATTTATGTTGTAGCTGACCATATAGAAAAGACCGTTGCTCTTCCAGGTGTAATGACAGATCCTGATAAAGGAACTGGTATATGGTATGGTTTAGAAAAAGGCGATATAGTCCATTGTCATATTGGACATGCTAACGTTTATCATGTTACAAACAAAGTAGGGCATTCTGTAGATAGATTACAAGAGATTGGTATTTCAGAAGATGGAATGTCTTCTTTGTTCTTTTCTTCAGATTTTGAATCTCAAGACACGGATATTTCTAAACTGGAAAATGGGTGTTTTCTAATCAAAGCGGATAACGATATAAAACTAAAATTATCTCCTTCAGACGGCGCATATATTGGAAGACAAAGGTCTTCTTCTATGTACTTAGATACAAGCTCTATAAACGGCGCTCAAGGCGGTTCTTCCACATTAGAATCAAACCAATCCTATTGGTTTAACAATAGCGGATATTCAATAAATGGTGTAGTATTAAGAGATAGAAGAATTGCGGATATAGATTCGGCAAATACATCAAATTTAGATGAAAGAATACTTTCTAGATGGTATAAAAATCTAACAACGGTAAACTTTGATCCAGACCTTAAAACCTCTGAAGAAAGTGTCTCTAATAGAAAAAGAAATCCGATATTCTCAGAACAGAGAAGTATGGTTCTTGAATTTGCTGATTATGGGTATGATAACTATATTCAGTCGGATGAAAAAGAATCTAAAAAACAAAATAAGGATAACCCTAAAACTACTATAGATAAAAGTACATCTAGAAGAATAAGAAAAGAAGATGTGCTTAGCTTAAGTTTGGTTTCTCCAAACTATCTAATAGAAAAAGTAGAAGGAACTTTAACTGATGTATATGGAAATATATTAGATTTAAATAGAACCGTTCTTCCAATTGGAGAGGATGAAGGTTTTACAAGTCTTGATGGTACAGCAGAAAATTACTATAAAATAAGAGAATTGCATAGAAAAAGTGTTGCTTACCATTGGGAGTTAAATGCTAGAAAAAATCCAAACGAACTTGATATAGAATCTGGAACAGGAGATGAATACGCTTCAATAGAAAGAATATATAAGAGAAACCGAAGCCGTATGTTCCTAGATATCGATAAGGAAGGTCAATTCAAACTAAACGTTCCTTCATCAACAGAAACAGGCAATGTATCGGTTCTAGCTAGATATGAAAACTATTCTACTATAAATCCAAAAGAAAAGGATGACGGAGAAAATGACTATGATTACTTCCAAAGAAGTAAAGATGTCTCCACGGATATATTGTTGGATGCCGTATCTAGAACAAATGGCGTCATAAATCTAGCTGGTGATGAAACAAGGTTGCCTAAAGATAGAACAACTACCGAAACTATCTCTGTAGGAACAATGTTCCACGATATATCTACAACATGTTGTGTCCCATTATGGGTTAATGAATTCAATGCAACGGGTATTCTTTCTGGACCAGATACAACCGTAAGCGATCAGACAGGAGATAGATATATTTTAGCTCATACAGAAGAAGGATCAATTGCTACTAAAGAAATTACTGTAAGTGGTGAAAATGCCAATGCAGGTGGTAGATCTGGAACTGCCGCGTTTGATGGAATGCTTAATATAAGTATTGGAGCAAATACTGTAGATAGACAATCTCTGTGGTTAGATACGCAAGGCGGTATAGTTCAAAGAGTTGGAGCGGATCTAAATGGAATTAGTCTAGCTACGCAGACGGATGGTGATGTTTATTTACAAATTGGAGGGGAGCCTCTTCAAGATCCAGATACCGGTGAAATTCCTGATAAAAGATTTGATGATGCTGGAACTATTGATACATCATCTAAGACAAATAGATTTGAAATAAGAGTTATGCAAGGTAATGGACCTTCTTATGTGAGGATTTTAATTGATAATGAAGGCGTTTTAGTTTGTAGTCCTAAAAATATTGAATTTAGGGCTGAAGAGGATATAATTTTCACAGCAAGCGGAAATATATTCCATAATGCTGAAAAAATTGTAAATTATGGTTACACATCAGCAGATGATACTAGCAGATTTACAAGAAAAGTTAGAAAGTTTGAGGATGTTTTTGAGGCTGACCCAGGCGCAAGACCTGTAGAAAGAAGTTTAGAATATAGAACTGGATAAGGAAGTAATGGCTTATAATCAAAATTGTGATCCACTTAGTAAAACGTACGATGTTCCGGTATTACCACCAATTCCTGGATTGCCGGGGTTCACATTAGATATAAACTTTCCAACTCTAGGGCTTGAATTACCTGACGGTATTCCAGAAGACCTTTTAGATTGGATCAGAAGACTTAAATTCAATTTGCCTGGTGGTGGACTTCTAGAAGATATTTTAAGAAGCTTACAAGATACAATAGCATCAATAATCGCTAGACTCTTGTCATTATTGAATTTATTCCTTAGTGTATACAATTTCATAATGGCTATCATTGAAATTATTATCTGCATAATAAATGTTTTAACCGCTTTCAAAAGTATAAGAAAGATGATAAAACGTATAAAGTGTCTTATACGAAAATGTTTTCCTATATTTGTTAGAATTGTAATGCCATTCTTTGCATTACTTGCTTTGTTATTAAACTTGTTAGCTTTGTTGCTTGCTTTAATTGAGTATATATTGGAATTGCTGAGAAGATTGATTGAACAGTTGTTGAGAAATATTAGAAGATTAGATAAGGTAATAAGAGATGGTAATGCAAATGCGGCTTTAGCTGTAATATCAAAGATAGCTGATTTGTTGTGTTTGTTTGAGCATATATTTGTTTTACTAACTGTTATAGATTTGATATTAGCTTTGATAAATTCTAAGTTAAATAAGAATTTCAAAATTTGTAATGGTGGAAGTTCAAGTCAAAGTATTTTAACCGCTGATGATCTTTGTGCATCATTCCTGCAAGAGCCTGATACTATTATAACAGAAAATCCAGAGACTTGGGATTTGAGAATGAAAGGAACTGCTGGTAATATGTGGTATTGTAATGAAGTTTATGGTGTTCCATTCTCATTCTTCCCAGCAACGGCGCTTGCTCAAATAAGAAAGGAATCTGTGTATTTGAATGATGATAGTTTGGCTGAAGCTTTGAGATTTAGCAATATGATTAGCTATAAGCCCATAAATGAATCTAGAAGCTTCCCGATGTTCCCATTTGATAAGAGCATAACGACTTCTACAGAAGAAAGTATGATTCCATACTTTGTAGATATTACTATGAATATAGATCCGAATGATGGTTATGGGGCTAGAGATATTACTGTAGAAGATACTATTGTACTTCTACCAACAACCCAAGCAATTTTAGAAGTTCAAGCTTCTATACCAATACCAACTACCGGAACATATGGTTTCTTGCTTGTTTCTGGTGGTCAAACAGTAAATGATCCGAATGGATATAATGGCTATACTATAGAAGAGCTTTTATATGATAATTGTGGTGTAGATCCAAGTGATACTGGTTATGGTGGTAATGTAACTTATAACAACATAACATATCAAGTCAAAGCGAATTATGAAATTCTTGTTGAGTATGGTTTGATAACTATAGGTTGTTTACCAACGATGCAACAAGAGTATGCTCATTTTGATGAAGTTTATGAAAAACCATTAAGACCGGATATTGATGTTACTTTGCCAGATGTATCTGGTGCTGTAACTGGAATGAGACAATGTATATCAACCCTTAGTTCTGCAATAAACGAAGCAAATATAAATACGTTTGATACATGTATGAATGATATTTTGGTTGACTTGTCAGATCAAGCAAACACGGCTTATTGTCAATTATTAGATGAGTCTATAGATATCTATAACACAGATATAAGTGTAACACCAAACATGCAATTTGTAACACAGCCTATAGATCTAAATGTTACACCTCTAAGTGATGATGGTAGAACTTTTGATGAGTTGGTAGGTGGATTTGGAGATTCCATTGATATAGATGGTTGTATTTCCGGCAATTTTACCGCAACAGCAACTTTAGGCGATATTTCTGACTTTAGTTATGATGGTTATGGGAACTTTGTTGCTCAAATAACAAGTGATGTTCCTGGTGATGGATACGTTGAAGTTTTCTATAAGGGAGAACAAATTCCTACAGTAGTTGCTCCAGCAGACACGGATATAACACCAAGCATTACCTACGATCCTATTGAATACACATTCGTTGGATTCTTCGATGATGGTTATGTTGGCGGCGTTCTACCTCTACCAAGACGTGATGAAGGTGATGCTTCTCGTAATTAGGAGATAAATGGTTCAAGATGTTAGTACAATCTTTTCTGCTGAAATAACTGATAAACAACAATTAGACTATCTAAAGATATCTAAGAATCTAATTCTTAGAGATGTAGATGGTCTAAGATCTAACTTTCAGTTTAATGAAAATCAAGACAATTCTGAACCAAACCCAATGCCTCCAATGAAGGAATCATATTGTCACGCCTTCTTTAGAATACTTGGTTTACCAGTTATATCTTCCGACAAAACACGGTTCTATAATCCTGGATTCTACGGAAGTGAAATCGGACAAATAGAGATAGAAAGAAGAAATGCCATAGATAGGTCTCAAGACCAAAGTTTATTTACTCTAGAAAGCGCTAGAGAATTTATTAATTATGGTAATAGTTTGAACTTTGAATCTGAATCTACAAAGTATCAATATAGATTTGATATGCTAAAAGATCCTATGTCTGTAGATCTTATTGACGAAGAAAAGGGTCCTTTTGATTATGATCAACAAATTGATGATGTTAGTGATAGAGGAACATTTAAACCTGTACAAAAGATATTGAGACCCTTCAAATGTGTCCCAAGTTTGACAAACAAAGTAATTCCAGCAACAAATATGATTTGTGCTCCGTTTGTTAATGATGCAAATTCAAAACTAAGAGATGCTGTTTTAACTAAACCGTATCTAGAATTTGTTGCTAGAATAAGACTTAGTAAAGATATAACATCCAATACCACAGAAAATACTTTATCTCAAGTTTTGGCTCAAAAGATAGATGATTTGAATGTTGAAAGCGTTTTATCTTCTTTTACAGATTCTGTAAAGGATTTGTCAGTTTTGGAATTATATGTAATAGAGCAACTTTTGATTACGCTTATAGATGCTTGTAATAAAATCAATAAAGAGAAGAAATCTGCTCAAGAACTAATTGCTAAAATGGAATCTAGATTAGAAGGGGAGGATATAACGTTCACCAATACAGGTGTTGTATTTGACACTTTAGAAAAATGGATTGAAGAAAGACAAGAAAAGATTGCAGCAAAAGAGCTTTTATTATCTCAAATACCTGGGTTCAAAATAACAGGGATTGGAGAAGTAAATAACAAAATACCTTGCGCTCTAACAAATTCTTTTATTGAGCTTGTACAACCAGATTTGGAGAATCTCAAAAAAGAATTAGATGAGTTGAACAATGAAAAAAGAAAAAGAGTTAAAATGTTTAACTCAATGAACTCCGAGCTTTTTTATTTGGTTGGAGAAGTAAATGGTCTTGGGTTAATTGATGTTTTAGCCATGATGTTAGCATTTTGGCTAATTTCTGCGGAAGAATTGGTTTCTATGTTTGATGATGAATCTTTTAACAGATTATTAAGAGAGCCATCATTATATAGCGACGTTGTAGAGGATAGACTTAATAACGACGCCCCTCCGGTTGGAATAGCTGACGTTATGACAAGTTTTGATAAAAATGTCGCATTAATTTTAAAGCTCGCCGATTCTATAGTGGAATCTGATAGGGCAATTTAGAGGAACAATGTCGTTTGATTTAAAGCTAGATGAAGGAGATATAAGAATAGAAGATGGTGATTTGGCTGTAGTTTATGATACAGACAAACTAACCCAAGATCTTTTAAAGATTATCATTACTCCATTGAATTCTAATCCTGTACACCCATGGTATGGTTCTAATGTTGGATTAGCTTTAATAGGAAATACTTTCGATTTAGACTTTGGATTAGAGGCGGCAAGAGCGCAAGTATCAACGGCAGTTGACAATCTATTAAGAATGCAACTGGCACAATCGCAAGAACAGATTTTATCTCCAGCAGAATCTATACTATCTATAAAAGATATTTATGTAAACACAAATGCCACGGACAGAAGAGTCGTAGAAATTAAGGCTTCCGTGATAAGTGCTGCATTAACAGTAACAGATGTAAGATTTACGGTGAGTTTGTAACGGAATAAAATAACATAAATAAGAAGTCATGGCTATTATACTATCTACATCTCAAATAACAGAACGATATCTTGATTTTTATCGAGTAGCGCAACCTAACTTAGACACAAAACCTGGAACCGTAGCTAGAGATTTATTAATAGACTCTGTTGCTATTAGGATAGCGGAAGCTTATAACGAAATATTAAGAGTTTCTTCATCTCAGTCCATAACCAAGAGCGTTGGTACGGATTTAGATAATTTAGGAAGCAATTATAATGTAACAAGAGCTTCGGCAGGAACAGCTTCCGGTACAGCTTTGTTGACATTTAATTCAATTGGCTCAGATATTACTGTTGCTAGCGGAGCATTGCTGTATGCTAGAAATGGAGTTTCATTTAGAGTTGTATCGGGTGTTGTAATATCCGCCGCAAATGAAGCTCAATATAGAGCATTAGCAACTACATATAGAGATGATTTAGATTTTGTTGGCATAACAGATAACTATGCTATAGAAGTTGTTGCTGAAGCTGTTACTACTGGTACTCAAGGCAACATTTCAAAATATGGTTTGGTTTCAGTTTCAATTCCTGGTATTTCTAACATCACAAACGTTTCACCATTTACTGGTGGTTCTTCTGGCGAGAACGACGCTTCTTATTCTAGCAAAATTCTATCTGTATTCTCCGGCTCTAACACAGGAACTACTCTTGGTTATGAAAATTTAGTTCTATCAAACGCATCTGTTTTAGATGCTTTGGTTGTAGGTCCTGGCGACCCTCTAATGACAAGAGATGGATCAATACAAGAAACTAATGATAGTGGAGAGCTGGTATTAACTAGTGATGGTGAGCCAATAATAATATCTGAAGGGACTGGAGGTAAGGTAGATATCTTTGTTTACGGAAGAAGGCTTGTAGAAAATCTAGATAGCTACATATATAATGATCAATCTGGAAGATCGGATGCTACACAATCTGTAAATGACTATGTGATAGGTCAAATATCTAGTGATAGCACAAAAACTATAACCAGAAGAAGATTAGAAAATATAAGAGATGGTGCTGTTCCTAATCAACCCGTTGTGAATATATTAGAAGTAATAGGTTCTAGAAGCGGTACGTTTGCCCCTCAAGTCATAGATGAATATGGTAATTCTACAGGAAACTACACATTATCAAAAGATGATGGGGTTTATGCTGAAAGCCCATGGGGACAAGATAAGCTAGCTTGGGTCAGTAATAGTATAAATAGAAGCGAATCTCTATCAAAGAATGTATTCAACGGACAAGATTCTCTATTATATACGGATGTTACCGATATATCTCAAATAAATAGAACGGTAAATGTTGTAAATGAAAACAGCGAAGTAACTTCTACAAGTTCGCAATTACAACTATCACACACACCTGTAAGAGCTATAAATAGAGTGCTAAACGTAACAACTGGCGAAAGATATGTTGTATCTGATAGAAATCCAAACGGCGAAACTGGAGATCTAAATACAGATGGGATTATAACAATATCCGGTAAGAATCTACCATCTTCAAGTGACACGTTACAAGTAGATTATGAATGGGTTTTCTATCATGATCCATTTATTGATTTTGATTCTATAGATAGATCTGATAATCCTAGAACAGCTATAGATGTTGTAGATTGGGGTTATTCTAATGCTGTTAGAAGAGAAGAAGAAACTGTACAAGATGGGTATACAGTCACTGTTGCTCACAATATAAGTTCTGTTATATCGGTGAATAGAGTTGTTACTGAAACAGCTACCGTTGCGTTGTCAACTTCTGGAGATAATCTTGTGGTACAGAATTTGGCAGAATTAGTAACTAATGTTGTTTCAATAAAAAAGACAAATGGCGCAGAAGTATATAATACGAATGAAGATGATGGTAGCTTTGATAGTAATAGAATAATACTTCCTTCTGATACATCAGCTCAGATAGGAGATTCCGTTGTTGTAGTTTACAATGCTTTTGACTTATTCAATATAAACGGAAACACAGGTACATTCTCTGATAATGTAATTACCTTAGTTCAAGATGCTAAGAATTACATAACATTGTATTCGGTTGTTGAAGTAAATTATGTGGCAAACATAAGTACACTATTGCCTTCTTCAAGCATCTCTGCATTACCAGCATCTAAGAATGGAAATGGATTCTCTTTGAATGGTTCTACCGCTGTCATTGGTACACAGCCTACTACAAATGTTTATTCTGGAACTTTGGTTACTAAGAATTTGAGAAAAGCACCTACAAGATTGAATTTGAATATAGCTGGTACTTCTGAATCTGGAGTAATCAATATTACAGGAGAAACATTTACATTGTTACAAGATGTCGTTATATCTAGCATAAGTTCTGGTTTAACTCAAGATCTATCTTTGGCTATAAAGCAAGGTCTCGGTCTTGATCTAACCTCTACACTATCTTCTAAAATAAAGCTCGCTAGATTGGTATCCTTTGAAAAGGTTGAGACTTCAAGCGGTGTTGTTACTAGTGTATTGGAAGATTATGATATTGTTGGATATTCTCTAGATGATAACTCATATGATATAGATACTACAGTAAAGAACACTTCTTTGAGTTCTACAGAAGTGACATTGCCTACAACAACTACAAACGTTGCAGATCCTCCTGTTGTTGGAGATTCTATAAGAGTAACCATGTATGTCGTTACAGAAGATGCTACAGAAAACGTTAGCTTTTCAACAAACGGATCATTGTTTACAGATGAAAAATTTGCTTATATTGACTCCATTGATGTATCTAGTGGATTTAAGTCTGGGACTACAATACAGGGTTCACTAACTGTTTCAGCAATGAACCAACCAACAACTGGAAACAGATATACTTCTATATATAGTTATACAGCTCCAAAAAACGGAGAAAGAATAAGCATAAGATATAATTCTAATGCATTAATTGGAGACTTAACTCTTGGTATAGAAGATGAAAGACCTATAACCGCTGATGTAATACTAAAATCTGCTTCTTCGATATTGATTGATGTTACAGCATCAATAGAAGTTGCTACTGAATATCAGAATACATCAGTTATAGTAGCTCAAAATGTTGGAGATAAAATAGCTAATTATATTAACAACTTGGATTTAGGATCTAAACTTCATCCTTCAGATATAGTAAATGTTGCGTATCAAGTTACCGGTTTAGATTCTATAGTCATGGAAAGATTTAATAAATCTACAGATACAGGAAGTAGATCTGTTATAATCGCATTAAAGAATCAATACATGCAAGCTAATAACATAACTATTAAAGTGTAAATGGCAAACCTTAGATTACTTAGACATTCGGTAGTTGATTCTACAACAATTAAGCTTGTTTTTACAGAAAGTTTAGACAGTAGAGTTGGTGTATCTAATTTTAGCATAGTTTCAAATACGCTAAATGTACCCAATGGATCTGTTATATCAACAAGCATAGATGGCGATGAAATAACTTTAACCACTTTACCATTAACATCTTTTGCAATATACAAGCTAAAGATGTTCAGTACATCCACAATAATATTCAAAAGTGTAAATGGTAGCGTACTTTTTGAAGATGGTACAACAAACGAACCTCTTATAACAGGTCCTTCAAATCCATCAAATGACATGCTTGAAAGAACTTTGAGGTTCTTCAAGAATACATCATATGATGTCGATAACCCAACCTTAGTAAGAAGTTTGATTGAAGCAAATACCGACGTTCTATATAAACTAAGAAATACCGCGTTACAACTTAGAACCGATAATTATCTATCTATTACAGAGATAGATGAATTTAGAACAAGAGGCGATGGTCCTTATGATAGATTAGGTAATGAAGGCGTTTATGAAATTATTAGAGTAAGTCCATATCCATCAGATTTTATAGGTGAAACTTCAATAGAGTTGTCAGAATTTCCAAGACAACCCGTTACATTACAACGCAAAATTGTTCAAAACGAAGTTTTAACAGGAAGTAACTCTACAACAAGAGGAACTTTTGTAGAAGATATCTTAAATCTAAATAATGATAATGTAACTAAGGTAACAAGAATACTTGTTGTATACCAAACTGGCTCATCTGTTCTTTACGATATTGAAAATTATGGTTTCCAGATAATGGATTCCAGATATGACGAAAACGCCTCAACTTTTGTACAGCTTGCTTCTAACCAAGTTAGATTTAGTCAGAAAGCTCTAGATAGTGGATTCGTAATTCCGGTAATAGGTGACAGAGTAATCATATCATATGAATACAAAAATACTGGAATTGATGTAGATGAAGATACTGTTACTGTAAGTGAAATAAAAAGTCAAACAAGAGAAGTTTGTCCCCCTATAGCTACGGTATTCTCTCTAGAAAACAGCAATATAGTGAAATCTAACGGAACTGCTGGTAGTGTTGGAGATATTACATTCTTAGATCCAAAATCTACACCACCGTTTTCTCAAACTCATCCGGCTTTTCAAAATGAGATAGTTTATAGCGCAGAAAAACTACCTTCCGCACAAGGATTTTATGCCGTAGATTATGAAAATGGCAAAGTTTATGTGTTTGGTGAAGATAATACACAAGAAAACGTAGGAACTGGACCTTTCCCTCCTGTATGTAGTTATTACTATAAAGAACAATATGTAGAAGATCTTGACTATACATATGAACCAACTCTAAGAGAAGTTGTTGCAAACCCAGATAGAACCCTAATAGGTAGAAGTGTAATAATAGAGTTCAATTACCAAGAGGTATATGTAGAAGATACAGATTATGTAGCTCAAATACATAAAGAAATATTGGATGAAAGAATAAATAATAATCTATATGGAACGAACGTTATAAAACCTCAAAACGGTCCGATAACAAATGTTTTCAGGATATTTAATGAAACAACAGGTGAAGTATATTCAATAAATAGATTCGATGATTATAAGGTTGTATTCAATTTCAATACTCCACCAGCAAAAGTAAATATAAATGAAGAAAGAGCATCGTTTAGTAATGTTTATGATGAAGCATTAATTAGAACAGAAATCTTGTCAAATACTCATGGAATGACAATTTGGCAAGTCAACCTTCTAAATAATAACATAATAAATAACTCCGAAGATGCCGTAGCTTCAAGCATCAACACAAGTTTACAATTCTCAAGAGAAGAAATCTTCGTAAGTGAAGCTTATTATGATAGAGAACTTGGGCTCTCCGCTAATCTAAATAAATTAACTAGTATTGGATACTATGTAGTAGATTATATTAACGGAATTATTTATCTAGCGATTTCCGCAAGTGCTAGTTTAGACATAGGATCTGCTTCATATAAATCTAAATACATTGAGACTGAGTATGATCATATTTTAGCTGTGAATGATATTTATAGTTCTATAGCTAGAGATGGTGAGCAAGAGAATACTGAGAGTTATCAGTATAATACCTTTACTGATACAACGATAGATTTGCTTGAGTATCCTATAAGTGATAGAAGATTTGTATCTGAAGATCCAGACATACCTATCTTAGTATCATCCAATAGTATAAATCTTCCTGTTGATGCAGTTTCTTTGAGGGGTGTTTATGAGTCATTTGATATAAACACGAACTTTTCTCCAGTGAACTTTGCAACAGGATCAACTACAAGTTTCTCTGTTGCTACATTAGTTCCTGTTAACTTAATAACAAGTTCTACAGTTTCTGGAACTCTAACTGTTAGTGTTCCTGAAGTTGCCACAAATTCGAACTTTATACTAAATTCTGTTGTTTATGTAAAGAGTGGAAGCGGCGTAGAGCTTTATAATACAGCAGCGGCTGATGGTTCATTTGCTGGATCTACAATAACGTTGCCCACTGATACTACGGCAATATCTGGACAAACTGTTTCGGTATCTGTAATGATAAGTTTAGCTGACAATGCTGCTGTTATAGTTGATTTAGATTATGGTGGATTGTACCTAGATTATACTGCATTATATGATGAGATTATTCTAAGTTATGAATATGGAGATAATAATTTAGATTTTAGAGAGAGTCAGAATATTTATCCTGGAGATGAATACTATGTATCCTATAAATACGGAGCATTGAGAGATGCTTTATTGAATAATTTTGGTGCTGCTGTTCAGATCCCTGAACTACAAAACTTTGATGTAGATCTTAATAGAGAAAGATATAGGGATGCTTTACAGGCTTGTTTCTTTACTTTCCCTAGTGGACCAACTGTTGGAGCAATAAAGGACATTGCGGCTATAATATCTCATATAGAGCCAGAACTTACCGAGTCTTTATTCCAAGAATGGGTTTTAAGTTCTAGTAGATTGTATGACAATGATTTGGTTGCCGTCGGTGGTTCTCTAATGTCGGCAATTTGGGATTACGGTATATATTTTGCAAATACTACAGATTCTGTAAAAGTACCTCTTTCTTCACACTTTAAGTTTGATGGAGGTACTACTGAATTTTGGACAATACCAAACTGGGATGGTTTGCATAACGATGCAACATTGACGTTCCAAATATACAAGGATGGATATATCCTTAATAATACGGATATTTATATTGGAGCTACAAGTTACAATCCAACTTATAGCGCAACCAATACATTTTCTGTAAGTAGATTTGATACCCCAACTCCTGTTGGTCTTCCACGAAATATCAAGACAAAAAAGAATGGCGTATTCATTTATTATGATTCTGGGTTGAAGAAGTGGTTAATTGTTACCAAGAATCAAACAAAAGGAACTGTATATTCTGGTACTGTAGTGACTAGCGGCGAGTTTTACAACATTCGTGGAGTTTTATTTGAAAACTCCGATGTAAGAACAAGCAAAAACAATCAAATTGCCTTCAATATGAGATTGGATGGTTACGATGGTTATGTTGATGGTTACGATGGTTATGTTGATGGTCTATCTTGGCTATCGGATGATTTACGATATCTCTTTGATTACGGTGAAGAACCCAATGCAAACAGAATATCTGTATATAAAGATGGTAAAGGATATCTAAATCTAAGAGTTTGCGCGGATAGAGATAGATTCAATAGAGCTAGAGTTTATGAAATAAGTAAAGACATTTCTGACTGGAGAGCTGGCGATAGACACCATATAGCATTCTCTAATAAAATAGGAAGTAAAGATAAGAGAGATGAGTTGCATTTCTTTGTTGATGGCTTTGAAGTACCAAACATAATTCGTTATGGTGGTAAGCCCGATGTAACATCCGGTAGATTTAGAACTATTATACCAGAGATAGTTGTTGGAACCGTTCCGAAGAATACTGTAGCTGCTAACGACCTAAATACCACTGCTGGATCTAATATAGTAAGCAGCGCAAGTGTTGATTTTGGTTTAGAGGGTATAGTTGCTGGAGATACAATATACATTGAAGAGCAAGGGTTTGCTACATCTTATACAATTTCTGCTATAATAGACTTCCATACGTTACAACTAAGTTCCGTAATGCCAGCAAATTTGTCAAATGGTACCTATTCTATAAATAAATGGACCGCCCCGGTAAGTACAGAGCTTATGTATGAATCAAACCTTCTAGTTTCTAGATTTGATGGTACTACAGAAACAGAGTTGCCGGGTTTGAGAGCGACTATTCCGGCTTATGCTGTAAGTGTTGATAGTTATGGTCAACCATCTATAGTAATACGATCTGAAGCAAAGGCTGGAGATAAAATCTACATTAGAACTTTAGGTCTAAACCATAGAAGAATTAGAGAGAGAATGTATCTTTGGGGTGGAAATAGCAGTGTTATTAGAACTAATCTTCCACCACCTATAACTTTAGATTATACGAAGATCTATCCTGTTAACAAGGTAAGATATCTAATGAATTCATCTAGACCATCTTATGGCGCTACAGGTGGAACAACGACAATAGTTGGTAACAATGTTGCTGTGGTAGGAATAAATGTTGATACACAACCATCAAATGAAACTGGTGGTAGAACACTATCTATAAATCTTTCCGGTTCTAATATAGATTTCTCTTCACAGGCTTCTATAAAAGTAAATGGTACAACTTGGAGCGGTGCAACTTCTGAGATCATTTATTTCTCTGACGTTGGAACAAAAGAAACAACTGAACAATTTAAAACTATAACATCAATAGATGCTTATGCTACAGCGGTTAATGTTTCAAATCCCGTTGCAAGTTTTGAAATAAAAGAAGCTGAACAGATAACTGTTCTAGAAAATGATGGTTATGTTCCTGTAATAAGATATAGCAATCGACTTATATCAAATGGATCATTTGCTGGATCTGGCACAACCGTTACAAACAGCGTAATTACTTTCTATTCAAGTATGGAGGGTAAGGTTTTTGTTATAGATTCACCAGGATCTGTTGCTGGTACTTACATTATAAGTAGTGTAGACGACGCTCACACTATAACTATAACACCAGCATTACCAGCTTCATTTACTAGTGGTAACTGTAGCATATATGATGTATCTATATCTAGAAGTGGATTCCAAAATGGATTATTCACATTTGAACATGCTGGTAATACTCCTACACCATATATCTTAAAGAAAGGATATTATGATTTTGATTATGCAACTTACTTAGAGATTCCTTTCGATTTCAAAACAGAAGATGCTGTAATAGGTAACAGTTATACTCTAGATACACCAGCAAAGGCTATTATAGATGAATTTAGATCTGTTGTGTTACCAATGACAGATACAAGAATTGGAGAAGCTGCTCCATCAAACAATTATAGCATAACCTTGGATTATCTGAAAAATAAACCATTTGAGGCTGATGAATATACTTCATTGTTATTACATATGGATAATTTGCCTCCTGTAGATTCAGCTATACCTTATAGTAGATACTCTAACGAGTTCATGCAAGCAAATAATAGTTTGAATACAAACTTTGATACTTCGCTATATATAGGAAATAAACCATTTGATGTATTCAATAACTTTATTTTGTTCGGAAACGCTGGAACTGTAGAGTTTTGGTTCAGCCCCGATTATGATAGTAGAAACGATAGTCAAAATAGATATTTGTTTGACGCAAACTCTGCTATTGTTGAAGAAATTACAAGTTTGACCAAATCTACTGTAGTTTTGCCTGTTAGAACTAGAAATGTTTATAGTATACAGCTTTTGAGTGATACTTCTGTTGATGGAACAAATTATGCTTTAGGTGGATCTTTGTCTGATAGCAAACTAACCTACACATTAGGTCAATCTCTACCAGCACAACAAACACCTGTAAGAGTTGTTTATACCCCTCTTGGTTTAGATGGAAATAGAATGTCTATTTATAAAGATAGCACCTCTAACTGTGTTTTCTCTATTCAAGCAAATAATAAAAACTATAGTTTGAAGACTCCTGTTTTCTGGAGCAGAGGAAGTTGGCATAGAATAATGGCTACATGGGATTTTAATACATCAAATGCTGGTGAAATGCACTTGTTTGTTGATGGAGAAGAAAAGGTAATAATCCAAGCCGGAACGTTTGTTGCTGGTTCTGGATTTATTGCTGGGAACGTAGTACCAAACACTAATCAAAGCTTGAACGTTAAGATAAAAGATCAATTCCAAGAATTATTCTTTGGAGGAAACTTCTTGGGTGGCGATGTTATGAAAGGAAGGATAGACAACATAAAGATAAGCAATATCAAAAAATCTCCCGTTTATATTTCGGGACAACCATTTGATAATGATTACAGCTCTAATATTTCTTCTGTATTGCCTGTTGTAGAAGATCTTTATACAACATACTTGATGAATTTTGATAACGAAAATACAAAGATTGATGACTTCGCAATATTAAAGAATAAAATAACAGGAATTTATGATTTTACTCTAAGCGTTTATGATTCATTTGAGATAATAAATGATAGCGCAAGAGTACAAGAAATTTTGGAAAAATTGATTGATGTTCTAAAACCTGCACAATCTAGAGCATTTATTCAGTATATAAGATAGGACACTATGACAAAAAGATTACCAGTTACAACTCCTTATATGCGATGGCGCGATGGGCAAATGGTAAGCGAGAATGATCTTGATTTCGAGCAAAACCATAAATTGCAAACAGATTCCGCTATTGTAAATAACTTTTTTGGATCGGGTTTACTATTGTATTCGCCAACAAGACAAGTTATATTTGATTCGGCAAATTTAAGCTCTGAACAACAAGCATTAGTTACAAGCAATAACTTTGATGGAAGAGGAATAACACCTCATGGTCAACCAACAGACACCGCTCTTGGTCATCAACTAGAAATTACTGTAACCGGAGCTAATGTTTCCTTAAGAAGAAGTGTAAAGATTTGTATAATAGGTTTAGATTTTGAAGGAAATATACAATACGAATTCTTCTATTTCTATAAAAATGAGACGCAGGTTAGTGTAAAACATTTTACAAGCGTAATAACGCTATTATTCAATGACTTTAAGGGTAATCAAAATTGTAGTCAAAATCTAGGCGGTGTTGTAGTTATAAAAGAAGCATTACCAATGCAACTATCTAGAGAAGCTAAAACGGCTTCACAAAATCTAGAGCCCAACTTATTCTTTAGAGATTTCAAAGTTGTAGATCAAAGCTTAGGACCAAACCCAAGCACCACTCTATCATTAACTCTACAAGCAGCAATTGGATCCGCTTATAGTGTTGATGCTCTAAATATTAATACAACTTGGTTAAACAAGTTAACTCTTGCTAATGATATTTCTACAAGATATGGTCAAAAGTTTAAGGCTAAGGTTACAAATATTCAAAAGGTAAGACTTTTGCTTGGTGTAGAAAGAAATCTTGCTGTTCCATCAAGTCAATATTTCAATTGGTCCGGTAATATAATTGTAAGCATACATGCATTACAAACATCTGTAGATTGTCCTACTGACGTAACTCCAGATGACGCTATAGATTTTGATCCAGAACCAACTGCTTTAGCTCAAGTTGTAATAACTCAAGATATTTAGCTGAAAGAGGTATAACTCTAACAGATGTAGCTCAGCCCGTAGATTTTATATTCGCAAACACAAAGATTGGAGGATATACAAATACTGGTATATTGAAAAATAACTATTATATAGTTACAATGCAAAGAGCTGGAGATGCTTCTACAGGAACTATCTTTACTCTAACAGGTAGAGATTTTACCGATAACTCCGTGTATTCTACTTTCAATGGAACAACTTGGACAGATGATGTAACTCAAGATCTTTGGTTCGAAGTATATTCTGACGCTTTGAAAGCTGCTGATGGCATGGGTTATGATGAAGGAAACAGCATTTCTATTGACAAAACCGCTGTCAATTCTTCAACCGGTGTTACATATGACTATGTAGAAGATGGAATAGACTTCTCAAACAATGGTCAAGATGTGTTGAACCACGCTGTTGCTCAATCTGTAAACGAGTTAATAACTATAACTCAAGATGAAAGAACTGGAGGAAATGTTTATTCTCAACAAGAAAATGTTGCTGAAATCAGCACTCTAACAACTTCCGAGAAAACAACTCTAGAAGCAACAGAAGATCCTCTATTTTTGGGATGTGCTTATGATATAAATAATAAAAGCTCTGCTACATTAACTAGCACTCAAAAATACATAGGATTAACTTCATCAAATCAATTCTGTGTAGTAGATCCAGATCCAGAACTAAAACTATACAATCTAGTTGGTGCAAAGTTTACTCCAAATATAGCAAATGCATCGGCTAAAGAATACTATGTTTACAAAACAGAACTCTGTATAGATGGTTATGGAGACTTGAATGGCGATGGTTACGTTGGTTACGATGATGTTCAAAGAGCAAATGCTCTATTGGGAGAAGATATAAACAGCGCTGTAACCCAAGCCAAGATTGTTGCTGGAACTGTTGGTGCTTTAGAAGTAATAAGAGCTGACGTTGACGGTGATGGCGTTGTTAGCGCTTCTGACATAAATGCAATAAATGGTTTGTATATAAAGGATCAAAGTGTTGTTCTACCATACGGTGCAACTTTTGAAAGATTATGTATATATGTTGAAAACCTAAATGGAAGAAATGATGGATATCATGCTTGTACGGATGGTTATGCTAGAGTATATAGTCCTCAACCAAGTGCTGTATATTATACATCTCTTGATGCTTATCAATTGCTTTGGTATGGATACCCTGTTCCTGTAAATGTACCAGGCAACGAGGTTGCTCTAACAACCGTACCATTTGTTGATGTTACTTTTAGATTAGATATAACTCCTTTCTGGAGAGAAGAATATGTTAAGGTTCATAATACAGGACGATTATTGCCTTGTACATTTACCTATTTAACAGGAAATACTGAGAACGACTGTGATCCTCCAGAAAAATTCTATTGTGGAACCTTGGAAAAAACTAACACTTGTGATGGTGGTAGAAACGACTTCTTCGTTCCAGACAATCTAATAATTGGAGACAATGGTCAGATAGTAGGTCCAGATGGTGAGAATCACAAGATAGACTTTGAAACTAATAATGTTATATTCACCCTACCTGATGACATTATAATAAATAAGAGTATTGACTTCTTCACTGTATTTGTTGCAGAGGAAAGCGGATCTGGTGGGTTTACTAGTTTTGGTTATCCAGCTATGAAGTTTGCTGATTGTAGTTATGTACAATCAACTGCTTTGAGTAATAACCAAGTTAGATTTAATGTTTATATTAGTTCTCTAAATCAGCAACTTGATGGATATGTTGATGGATATGGTTATGGTATAATTTCAGATCCTTTGGTTGGTACGTATATGAATCAAACAACCGGAGTTTTGACTATAACATCTACCAATGTTGACGAAAACTTAACAACTCCTTCCGAAAATTGTAAAATTGTTGTACAAGTTATGCTAAAGAAAGGAGGGTGGGTAAATACTCAAGTTGATGTTTCTCCTAATGAGATCATAGAAATATTCAATCTATAATAATCAAAAGACATTCTTATAGATCATAGATTCGTTTTAAAGGTATTATGACTAATAGAGTGTTTTTTGGTAATTTAGTAAAAGCTACAAATCTATTCTACAAAGCTGCAATATGGGAATCCGAAAAGGATCCTTCCGAATGGAAGGGTTGTTCGATATGCGGAGGAGAAAAAAATCCATATGCGGATGATGATTTTGTTTGTTGGACTTGTAAACAATTAGGAAAGGATGAAATTACAGAAGAAACTGTAGAAGACGATATTGATTTTGATGATATCTTCTCATCAAATGAACATCCTAGAAAAAGAATATTCAGAGTCGATGATAAAGATATAGGAGATGGCTTAACTTTAGATATTGTTTCTTTAGGTGGAGGAGGGGTGGAAGTTAATCATCTAGATGATTGCAAAGCCGATCGCACTGGAATTAACATAAAAGGAGATAAAGACCTTATTGAAAAAATAAGAGAATCTTTAGAAAATGGAGCCCTAAAAGATAAATGGCGTCAATATGCCGGCAAACATTCTAGAGGTGTAAGTACAGATTACAATCCTTTTACTAAAAAGAGTAAAGTGCGATTCGTATTGACAGAAATCGGTCCTGGTAAAAGCAAACAAGTAAAAGACTTGGTTACCGATATAAAAGCTGTAATTAAAGAGTAAAAATGTTCTATAATATTTTCGAAGTAAAAGAATTTCTAAAACTTGCTTCTAAGAAACTAAAGAAGAAATATCCAGAATTTGCTGGACATATAGATCTTTTATCTGATAATATAAAAGGTAAATATGTTGAATGGGCTATAAAAAGGTACATAAAAGGAGATTATCTGTCGGAACTAATTACACAGATACAATTATTTGATCAAAAATTACAAGCTTTGCCTAAAGATAAGAGAGACTTAAACAAATTTAAAGATCTAGAAGAATTGAAAACTGCTTTGGAGGAGTTAGCGTTAAAACCGCGAAGAGAAGTAAAGGTAGAGACAGATGAAGCTAAGAAACTTTATGAGGATAAGCGTTATGCTTTGGTAAGACCTGACACCAAGAAAACGAGTTGCGAATTTGGTTCTGGTACTAAGTGGTGTATAACCATGCAAAATGCTGATTATTTTAATCAATACCAATCTGACAACGTTGTTTTTTATTTTCTAATTGACAAAACCCTACCATCAAACAATCCAAATTATAAAATTGCATTTGCTGTACATAGAGACTTAGATTGTAATGTGATTGGGGTGCAGGCATTTAATGCTGTAGATCATGAAGTATATTATTCTAAGTATGATGATAGCGGTATGAAAGGCGCACGTCCAGCACCTAAAGGTTATGATAAGGTAAGGAATATAATAGAGAAAGATGCCAAATCATTACCGCCAAATGCTATAGTATATGCTTATCATGGTTTGTTATCGGATGAAGAGTTTAACTATTTTCTTTCTTTGCAAGATGAACATTTTGACTCACGCCTAGTTAATGAAAAATATCATAAATTCCTAAAATTTGATATTGATGAAATAGATTTAAGCACTCCAGAAGCAAGAATACAAGCTCTAAAATCATTTACAAAAGACTACCCGGCTATTGCAAGAAAAATAATAAGAAGGGAGGATGATAGAACAGTTTTCGAATTTATAATTAGGAATAGAGATTTATTTAAAAACTCTCTTACCGACGTATTAAGAGAGTTATTAGTTAATGCAGCACTACCAAAAGATATTTTTGATTATATAGTTGACATATCTTTAGAACAATTCAAAGATCAAGATGCAGATTTGGATATAGATATACTTGCAAATAGAATAATAGATATTCTATCTTATTCTTGCAACGAATACAGTTTTAGAGATATATCTCCTGAAAAATTAGAAGACATATACGATTTATTAATTGCGGTGTCGGAAGAGTTTGATTGGTCATATAGATTCGATGAATATAAAACAATGTTGCAGTTTCTTACAGAAAACAAAAATACTCCTACAGATGTGTTAGATAGAATCTATAACGATGCATATTCAAAAGGATTGTTTGAAGACTATACATACTCCGGCGATCATTCTGTTGGAAAGATGCTTTCAAATATGATAAAAAATCCAAACTCTTCATATTGGTTAATAGAAAAAGTATTGATTTGGGATTTTTATTCTATTGTAGAAGCAATGCAAGAAGGATTTGAGTTTTCGGACAGAATATATGAAGATAATTAAAGATATAGATAAAATCATAACTAATAAGGGTATAAATGTTGTATTGAAAGTAGTTAGTCAATTAAAAAAGAGCGCCCTTATAGAAAAATTCTTTGATGTGCTAAATGGACATATAAAGGGAGAATGGCGTCAAAATTTTAATTTATATAATCATTTTGTTATAAACCATAATACTCCAATAGAAATTTTGGAGAAAATTTTTGATGGAATACAATATGCAGATGCGCTTATTAGAAGTGTAATTTACTCAGGTATATTGAAAAATCCTAACGCAACAGACTCGCTAGTAAAAAGAATAATAATTGACATCCCAGATCTCCTTATACAGGATTATGGAAGATTTTCTGAAGACATAAAAGATCATATAGCGGACAATATAGCTAATCTAGATGAATATTCAAATGAACTTAATAAAGAGCGTGGTAATAAAAACGATTTTCTAAAGACTTTGGTTAAAGCGCCTGAAGCGGCGGAAGATATATTTGATAGAATATTTAATAGAAACAAAGATGTACTAAAGAAGAAAGGTAGAGATAATCTAATAAAAAGACTATTAGAGATATCTTCATCTCGTAACATAGAATTACCAAGTAAATTTTATCAAAATGTATTTGATTTTACTGTAAATGAAAATGTAAATGTAAGAGAGCAATTATTTCCAATACATCTAATGCTTGCTACAAATACTAATGTTCCTAATGAGATATTAGAGGCTCTTGTTAATGTTGATAAATCTATATACAAAGGAGTTAAAAAGAGTTGGGTTGATAGCTTACCAACTATAGCTAAAACAACTTTAGATAGAAAAGCCGAAGAAGAAAATACCGAAACTGAAGTCAAACCATCAGATAAAGAAAAAGCAGAAGATTGGCAACAAGAGGAGTGGAAAAGATATCACAAACAACGAGAAGAAGATATACATGAGCGTGAATATGAAGAAGAACAGCGGATTAGAGATCAAGAAAATAAAAAAATAGAAGAGTTACGAAAGAAAAAGATGGATTTTCCTAGAAAACCATTATCGGAAAATCCCAGATATGTTGCTATGTATGGTAATGAACAAGAACTTCTTGAGCTAATAGAGAAAGGAGCTCCTAAAGCTACATTAGAATTTATAGCTCGTAAACCGAATATACCATATTCGGTTCAATATGTCTTATCATTCTTAAATGATGAAGATATAAATGATATGCTGTTTAGGAATTATACCGTACATCCAGATATTAAAAAAGATATAAGAATGCATGCTTATGGTGGTGTCGATAATATATTTGAAGCTTCTGTAGCTTTATACAAGCTATCAAATTTACTCACATAGATCCAATATCTGCTTAGCTACATTCTTCCAAGTATATTTTTCTCTCGCTTCTTGCATACCGGGAGAGAATTTTTCTATTAAAGAGTCATACTCGTTCACAGCCTTTAATAATAATTCTGAGGCATGTGTTTTGTCTGGTTGAAACATCTCTCCATAGGTAGAACTCTTCCAATATTGATAATTAAATGGTGCTCTAGCCGGTTTACCTTTAATTAACATTGAGTTATTATCATTCATGAAGTCTACATTACCGCAACAATTCTCTCCACCAGAAGCGATAACTAACTTGTTACTAGCTAGACCTTCTAGAGCTGGAAGAAGGAAGCATTCAACATGAGACATTGAAAAAACTATATCGCATGCTCTATATAGATCTGACATATCATCAATAAACTTGTTGACAACTATAATAGGCGCATGATTTCTATATCTTTTTTTGAATTTATCTAATTCTGCTCTCCATGATATTTCAAATGCCGCTTCGGGTTTCTTATCTTTTACTTTAGCAATTAGAACAACATCATCTTTATCACTAAACGTTTTACCCCAAACTTCTAGAAGACCAGGAATATTTTTTCTAGTATGACATTGTTGTATATTTACTAGAACTTTTCTTTTTCTATCAGTTTTTAAATCATATACAACATCTCTATTTGTGAAAGTATCACTATAACCATGAGGCACAACAAACAATTTATCTTTAGGAACGCCATTCTCTTCAAAAGTTCTTCTAGAGAATTCGCTACTTGGTAAAACTTTTGTTGCTCCATGATGAGCTTTTACATATCCTTTAGGAATTATTGTTCCATCTAGATTCCAACAACCAAATCTATTTTTTCCAAATTTCAAATATTCTGGAAAGTGAGTCATCATGGTGTAAGCAAAAGAAATATCAAAACCTCCTTTTATTCCGCAAAGCTGCTTTCCCATTTTTTGTGGAGTTGTGCAGTTTTCGCAAATAACATATTCTCTAAGATCTTCTGGGAAATTATCGTATCCGTTTGTAGAACATAAAGCTAATTCATGTCCCATATTTTTAAGCTCTCTTGCTATACTTGTTCCTACTGTTCCCCATGAGTGGGTTGGACTTAGAAACTGCTTAAAACTGACTCTCATTTCCCTCTTATGTATTTCTTAATCTTTAGCGTTTGTTGCTTAAATATCTTACGATATTTAATGCCTTATTTTACCTGTTATACCTGTTATACCTGTTAACATGTTCAAACTTCGCTTCGCTCAGTACACTCGCTAACGCTCGTGGACAACTCTCTTCGTTCGTTGTAAGGCTTTAACATTTAAATATATCAGGTCAACATAAAATAATGATTAAATTCGAGCGTTATACATAAAAAAATCAAACTTTATTTGTATTTATAATGATACCTTCAATGTTTTAATTGGACAAGAACTTGGTTCTGTAATAGATAAAGTAACAAAATATAGGAGGAAAGATGAAAAAACCAATTAAGCCGCCGCCAGCACAACCTAAACCCAACAAACCAAAAGAACCGGCACCTTTTTATAGTAAACAAATTTCGATATATCCATATTTAGTTGATGATTATTATACTGATTTAAAAAACACATTACCAACTGATATGGTCATTGATACATTTCTTAAGAATATTTTTGGTGATGAAGGTAGTGGTGATGATTTTGAATGTAGTGAAAATTATTGGGGTGAAGATTGTTTTGGTAAAGATGGTAAAGGATATGGTTTGAATTTGGAAAAAATTTTGAGTGATTTTGATAAGTTTGTAGAGGATGTGGCTGCGTGTAGTGGTTATTCATCTGTATTACCAAAACCAACTTTACAACAAATATATGATCGCCTAGTTAAATATCATCCAAAAGCTGATGTTAATAAAGTTACATTTTCTTCTTATATCGGTGATAAATATTCTGAATATAGGTATGAGCAATCTGTTGTTTGTTGTGATTATAGTTACGAAAATGAAGATTATGAAAAAGAAATGGAAGTATATAGAGTTGAATTGGAAGCGTACGAGAAAGCTTATAAAGAATGGAAAGCTAATGAACAAGATCGTTTAGCTAAGGGTAGAAAGTACAGAGAAGATAAAAAGAAGTACGATCGTTTTATTAAAAAGAAGTTCAGTGAATTTGTAGAAAGCGGTGGTTTGGAGGAGGAAAAATGAAAACATTATATAAAGATGATAAGTATATAGCGAATTATGAGGCAGATAAAGATTGTTTATCTGTTTTAAAGATGAATTTTTGTTTGCCAAAATACATAACTGCTACTTATTTTGATGTAGGAATGTGTGGGAAAGAAATAATGGAACTTAAAATAAATGGATTACTTGTTAGTTACAATTGGGAAGATGTTTTTGATTTTGCTGGAGATTTAGGTGCTAAAAAAGTCAATGTTAGGACGTTGCATAAATTAAATGATATAGCTGGTATATGTTTAGATAAAATATTTGACAGTAAAAAGAGTATAGATAACATTAGAACGGTTTGGTATTGTCCGTCTTGTGGTAGCACATTAGAAAATGTGTATGGTTCTGAATTTAGTTGTACTAATGATGATTGTGTATTTAAAAAGAATGTTACCCTAACTGTATTTCACCCAATAAAAGGTGTGAATGAAAATCCTGGTGATAGCTGGGCTATAGGGTATATAAAATAGATTATTTTAAACATAAAGGGGCGGATGATGTTGAAGTGTTGCGATGTATTTGGTATGCTAGGAGAGTTATCTGAAGAAAGTGTAGATCTTGTGGTCACAGATTTGCCTTATGAGTCTATGGAAAAACATAGAAAGACCGGCACTACTACAAGACTGAAAGAAAGCAAGTCTTCCAGTAATGAATGGTTTAAGGTATTTCCAAATGATAAATTTGGTGATTTGTTTGCCGAATTTTATAGAGTATTGAAGAAGAATAGTCATCTTTATATGTTTTGTGACTCTGAAACTTCATTTATAATGAAACCTGAAGGAGAGAAAGCTGGATTTAAGTTTTGGAAACCTATTATATGGGATAAGTGTCTTGGTCCTAACACTTTTGTATGGACTACAAGAGGAACAATTTGCATCAAGGATATAAATATTGGTGATTATGTGGGTATACCAAAAGGAGGTGTATCTAGAGTGCGTGGTGTTAGAAAAGTAAAAGCACCAGCTAGATTAATTAAATTATCTGATGGTACTGAAATAGTTGCTTCAATGGATCATAAATTTGTTGTTAATGGAATTAATGTTGAAGCCCAACACCTTAAAGGTGGGGATGTATTTGATAAATCTTCAATTAGATTAAAGATTAACACAACATTACCTTTGCAAAAAGTAATACCTGATTCTGATATAGTGTGTGAAATTCCTGAAGGTAATGTATGTTTGTGGTGTAATAAGAAGTTTGATAGTTTTCGTGCCGCATCCGCTCATCAATCCAGATTTTGCAAAAAAGCAAGATCTAAAAAGGAAATGGCAAAGATAGTTGGTATTAAACCCAAGCGTATGCGTAGGTGGTTTAGTAATGGAAGAATACCTATGATTTGGGCTAAAAAACTTGGTATTGAAGAGTATTTAACTAAAAGGGTTGGATATTATTTTCAAAATAATTCGGATATATGGTTTCCTGAGTCAATTAATCTTGATTATAATTTTGGTAAGTTTGTGGGGTTATTTGCGGCAGAAGGTAGTTTCACTCCAACAGGTATTAGTTTTGCATTTCACGCTAATGAAAAACATTTGCATCATCATATAGAGAGACAAGCACGTGCTCTTGGTATTTGTGCAAGAAAATATATAGATGGAAATAAATGTGTAATTTGTATAAATTACAAAATAGCGCGTTATATTATTGAACATTTTGTTGGCGGCTACAACGCAATTTCTAAATATTTTCATGATACAGTTTACAGTACATCAGATGAATTTCGCAATGGGGTGTTAGCTGGTTTGTTTGAAGGAGATGGGTCTTGGTCTAGCGAAGAACAACGTGAAACTTTAGGGTTGGCTTCCATAGATCTTGCTACATTTGCACATCGCGAATTGTTGCAGAGAAATATAAAATCTACAATCCATCGTTTTGAAAACAATCATGCTGGCGGGTGGAGAATTAGGCATGATCCAAAGTCTATTGATAATCAAAATTTAACGGTTAAAAGCGTAGAAGATATTGGTGTTGTAGATTTGGTTGATATCTCAATAGAAGATGAAGATGAGTTATTTGTTTTAGGTAATGGCGCAATATCTCATAATTGTAAAATAGGTATGGGATATCATTATCGTGCTAGATACGAGATGATAATGTTTTTTGAAAAGGGTAAGAGAAAGTTAAACAACTTAAGTATTCCTGATGTGATAAGTGTGCCTAGAATATGGAAAGGATACCCCACTGAGAAGCCTGTAGAGGTGTCTGAGATTCTTATTAAACAGAGCACATCAGAAGGAGAAGTTGTATTAGATCCATTTATGGGTTCTGGTTCTGTAGGTGTTGCTGCTGTAAGAAATAATAGAAAATTCATTGGATGCGATTTGTCTGAAAAAGCTTATTCTATAGCAAAAGAAAGAATCAATGAAAATACGTAGAGATATCTCTCAAGAGAAGCTTTTAAAAATTCTTGGCTTAAAACAAGATACGATGGTATATTGTTGCTGTAAAGAAGAAATAAGTGTTTCAAAACTTCAAGAAGGCGATTATATTGTATGCAGATATAAGCGGAGTTATATATATTGTTTTGAGGTTTTTAAGGTTACAGAAAGAGCTGGTGAAAAGATACTAGTTGATTCAAATCCATATGGTCCAGAGTATATTGTATTAAGTGGAAAACCCTCTATTTTTTCTGATTATAATGTTTGTACCAGTGTTCATTATTATCTTGATGGGCGCTCACATAGAGCATTATTACCAGCTACCATTTACTATGATGAAAACGATCTTGTTGTTAAAGAGATGTATTGTGTGCATGGTAAAACACATAATTCTGTAGGTCCAGCCATTAGAGAATTTAGTAATGGCTCTTGGCATTCTAAGTTTTTTTTATATGGTAAATCAGTAGATAAAGATCGATTCTTCAATATACTTGATAAAAGGGCGGCATAAAATGAAGATACACGAGGATATATCTCAAAATAAACTTTTAGATATACTTGAGTTAGATCAAGATACGATTGTGTATTGTTGCAATCCCGATGAAGTTGTAGCGGATAAATTTGAAATAGGAGATGTTGTTGTTTGTAGATATAAGGATAATTATCGCTCATATATTTTTGAGGTTTTTGTGGTGGCGGCGGGATGCAGTGGTTATAAATATCTAAGAACTGCAAATGAAAAAGGTCCAGCTTTGATAACAAAAGATGAGTATGGCGATATTCATGTTTATTATTACAAAGATGGGAGACAACACAGACCAATGCTTCCGGCTTTTATACATTACGACAAAGATGGGTTTGTGATTGAAGAATACTATAAGTTAAATGGTAGAAGTCATAATTATAATGCTCCAGCCATTAGAGTTTTTCGTGATGGTTGTTGGTATAATAGTTTCTATATATGGGGTAGACGCGTAACACGTGATGTTTTTTTTCGCGTGTATGAAAAGAGGCAATTAAATGAGAAATCTTCCTAGTTGTATATATAAAAAAACCAATGTAAATCATAAAATTTCCAACAAAGAGTTGTTAGAGTTTTTAGGTTTACCTTCAACGACTAAAGTTTTTCCATTCATACCATCTACTTATTTTGAAGATTTTCGCGGATGCAATATTGAGGGGAAAAAGTATTATCTTGATAGATATGATGAATTGTGTGTCTATAGGTATTATGAGATTAATAGAGATAGGTATCTAATTAGAGTTGGAAATTATAGTATTAGAAACACCTTTACGAATCATAATCCTTTTGGTTTTGCTTGGATAAATTTCTATAGTGATACGGTATATCTAACACACCTTATTAAAGGGCATCCACATAATCATTTTGGTCCAGCTATGCTTAATTATCGTAATGGAATGTTGGTAAAAGAAGAGTATTATTTAGAAAATATCTATCATAATATACAGGGTCCAGCAGCAAGGAGTTATGAGGGGGGAAGATGGTATAATAGTTTTTATATTCATGGAAAACTACTTACTTATGCAAGTTTTTGCAAAATAATTTCTAAGAGGATGAACAATGAAGACAACGGAAGAGATTTTAGACGACAATAAATTCGATGTAGCGGTTGACTTTGATGGGGTTATCCACTCGTATACATCGGGATTTCATGGTTTTGAAAATATAATGGATCCACCTGTGGAGGGGGCTATAGAGATCTTAAAAGATTATATTGCTAATATAAAAGTTGCAATATTCTCTACTAGAGCATCATGTCCCGAAGGTGTTGCTGCTATAAAGGGTTGGCTGTTAAAGTATGGATTGACACAAGAAGAAGTAGATAGTTTGACTATAACAAATTCAAAGATACATGCTAATCTCTACATCGATGATAGATCTTGGCATTTTGTTGGGAAGTACCCTTCTATTAAATACATAAAAGAGTTCAAGCCTTGGAATAAAAAATGATTAACAAGTTTAGTTCTACAATCGAAATACTTGATTTTATGAACGCGCCAACAGATACATGTGTTTATGATCCAACCCAAATTCCTTCTTGTATTGAATCAGGTAAAATTTTTGCTTATGCTAATTTTAGAGATACAGGAGGTAGGCTTACAGTTTCTAGTTTTAGTTTAGAAGTAGGCAATGGTGCTGATAACGCACAAAATATTCATAATGAAAATGGACCCGCGTATGTTTGTTTTGAACCGGAAGGCACGTCTACAATATGTTACTATATAAATAACATATTACATAGATTTGGTGAACCTGCGCTTATTAAATATAGTCAAGATGGGAAAATAATAGAAGAGATGTATTATATGGATGGTGTTTTGCACAATTCTACAGGTCCAGCTTATAGATTTTATGATTATGGTGCGTGGCGTAATAATTTCTATATAAGAGGTGCCTCGGTTACTAGAGAACAATTTTTTGCAAACAATCAAATTAGGGAAAAGTATGAAAATATTCATAATTATACCGGTATTTAACAAAGAGAATTTTACATTAAGTTGTATAAATGATCTATCTAATTTAGATGAAAGACATCATGTAATTATCATTGATAATGGTTCTTCAGAGAAATCATCCAAGATGGTTGAAGAAGCTATTTTAAAAATGAACAATAATGCAAATGTTTTATGTAGCTTTCATAGATTTAGATTTGATGAAAACAAAGGTTTTGGGAAAGCAAATGGTTTTGCTTATATACAAGCTAGACAATTATTAAAAGGAACTGATGATGATCTCTATATTTTCCTAAACAATGATATAAGAGTTAAGAAAGTAAAGGGTAGTTGGACAGATATTATTCTAAAAGAAGTAACAAATAATAAT
>Ga0180438_10002260_pt1 | contig 32050 bp, 43 predicted proteins | sample SS_ome_12_FD_132455 | JGI IMG/M metagenome (GOLD analysis project Ga0180438, IMG submission 132455) | Hypersaline lake sediment archaeal communities from the Salton Sea, California, USA - SS_3_D_2 metaG | ecosystem: Environmental > Aquatic > Non-marine Saline and Alkaline > Hypersaline >... | reverse complement strand
GGTTATTCGATGCGCGCGATACCCCTAGCGCGCGACCCCGGGGCATAGGCAACGCATGCAGAATTTCGACCACGCCGTCTCCCAGCTCCGCGCCGCGGGCTTTATCCTCGACCGCGATGTGCTGGTCGACACCGCCCGCCCGCAGCGCTGGCGCGTGGATGGTGAGGACCGCGAGCGCCGCGGCTGGTCGTGGCTGCGCACCTGGACCAGCAAGGCCGGCAACGTGTTCGTGGTCGGGAAGTTCGGGGTGTGGCATGGCGCCGACGACGGACGCCAGGACATCGAGCTGCCACCCAAAGACGACCACACGCCGGCGATCACCGCCGAAGACCAGGCCGCGATCCGGCGCGCGAACAAGGCCCGGCGCGAGGCGCTGGAAAAACTGCGCCGGGCCGAGGAAAAGACCGCGGCCAAGTGGGCCGGCGTCGTGTGGGGCATGGCCGCGCCCGCGCCGGCCGATCACGACTACCTGGAGCGCAAACAGATCGACGCCGCCGGCGTGCGCCACCTGGCGAGCCTGGACGGGATCGACCTGCCCAACGTCGACGAGACTAACAAGTGGCGCCTGCAACAGGCGGTGGGTGCGCTGGTCGTGCCGATGCACGACGCCGCCGGCGTGATCGCCGGGCTGCAGTTCATCTACGGGCGCGCGCATCCGCGCAAGGCCAAGATCCAGCGCGATAAGGAATTCTGGCCGGCCGGCATGGGGATGGCCGGCACCTTTGGCCTGCTGGGGCCGCTGCCCCGCTCGGCGCTGTTGCTGATCTGCGAGGGCTACGCCACCGCGGCGAGCCTGCGCCAGGCCACCGGCTATTCGGTCGCGTACGCATTCTCGGCGAACAACCTGCTCAAGGCCGGCAAGGCGATCCGAAAGAAGTATCCCGGCGTGCGGCTGCTGTTCTGCGCCGACGACGACTACCAGACCAAGGGCAACCCCGGGGTCACCGCCGCGGCGCAGGCCACCGCCGAGATCGAGAACGCGGCGTGGTGCAAGCCCGACTTCCGCGACGACACCGGTACCGATTTGCGCGCCGGGCGCAAGCTGACCGACTTCAACGACCTGGCCGTGCTGACCGGGGTTTCCCTCACCCTGGCCGACCAGGTGAATGCGGCGATCCAGGCGGCCGGCTGGCACGACGCGGCGGCGGGCGCAACATCTGAGGGGGGCGGGGAAGCGGGCGGTATGCCGTCGCAGCTCTCGGTCGACGAGGCGGCCCTGCGCTATTGGGGTACCTATGGTTTCGGCGGCAAGGTGTTTTTCGACGAGGTCGAGCGCCGCCTGGTGCACCGCGACGACGTGCTGAACCTGCTGCCGGCGCGCGGCTGGGATGCGCTCAAAAGCCACCCGAAGTGGCGCGTGGCGCGCGACACCGAGGTCGGCTTTGATCCGACCGAGAGGGACCCGGCGATCCGCTGCAACCTGTTCGCGGGCTGGCCGACGGAACCGGCGCCCGGTGAATGCGACGAGCTTTTGGGGCTGCTGGAATACCTGTGCAGCAACGAAAAGAACGACGTCGGCCTGTTTGAGTGGGTGCTGAAGTGGCTGGCCTATCCGCTGCAGCACCGCGGCGCCAAGATGCACAGCGCGCTGGTGTGCCATGGCCCGCAGGGCACCGGCAAGTCGCGGTTCTTTGAGGCCTACGCCAAGATATTTGGCGACTATGCGCGGGTGTTGGGGCAGGAGGCGCTGGAGGACAAGTTCAACGCCGATTGGGCCGAGCGCAAACTGTTCATCATCGCCGACGAGGTGCTGGCGCGCTCCGAGATGTTTCACGTCAAAAACCGGCTCAAGGGCTTCATCACCGGCGACACCATCCGCGTCAACCCGAAGAACGTGGCGGCGCACAATGAGCGCAACCACATGAACATGGTGTTTCTCTCGAACGAGGGCATGCCGCTGGCGCTGGAAGCCGACGACCGCCGGCATTGCGTCATGTACACGCCGCCGAAGCTGGACCCGGTGTATTTCGAGAAGGTCAACACCGAGATCGAGCAAGGCGGGATCGCGGCCTTGCACGACTACCTCTTAAACCTCGACCTCGGCGACTTCAAACCCTGGACGCTGCCACCCATGACCGCGGCCAAGGCGGATCTGATCAACCTGGGCCGGTCAAGCGAGGAGCGCTTTCTGGTCGACTGGCAGGCGCTGGACATCGAGGGCGAAGACGGCGATCCGCTGCCGTTTTGTCCTTGTCTCGGCTCGACCCTGTACCGGGCCTACTCGGCGTGGTGCGATCGCCACGGCGAGCGCCGGCGCGCGGCGAAGGACCTGATCGGCCGCCTGAACAAGCGCCACGGCTGGACCGCCGGGCGCACCGAGAAGACGCATCCGAGCCTGGCGCGCGGCGCCGAGGGCGCCTACAAGTCGCGCAAGATGGTGGTGATGCCAAACACCGAGATCGAGGCGGCCTACGCGACCGCGCCGTCGGAGCTACGCGACGCGGTACTGCGCCGCGAAGACGAGACCAAGGCGCGGTGGCTGACCCGGTGTTTTTTCATTTTCGAGCGCGCGATGGGGCTGGAGGTATGATTTCCACGCATTCCACGCCGCTTTCCACCGAGTTTCCACGCCATAACGTGTTGATTCGCTTGGTTTCCACGCCTTCCACGCCTTTATGGGGTCGCGTGCGTGCGCACAGCGTGCGGCGTGGTGCCCGATGCGCGCGGCAACGCGCGCACGTGCGCGTATGGCGTGGAATGCGTGGAAGGCGTGGAAAAAAAACCATTTCAAAGACTTACCTGATGTTCCAGGCGTGGAGGCCTTGGTGGAAACCGTGGAAAGTCGCAAACCCTGTTCCACGTGGAACCGCCGATGCCTGAAAGGGTGAGCCAGGCCGAGTTCGCGCGCCGGATGGGCGTCAACAAATCCACCGTGACGCGGTGGGTGCAGAACGGGCGCATCACCCTGGCCGCCGATGGCCGGGTCGATGTCGACCAGGCCAGCCGCGAGCGCGACGCCAGCGAGAGCCCGATGCCGCACCACCAGGCGCGCAAGGCGCAGATCGACTCCCAGAAGGCGCAACTGCCGGCGCAACCCGCGCAACCGGCGGATCCGATGCCCGGCGCCGGCCAGGTGGAAAAACTCGGCGCCGCGCTCAAGATCGAGACCCTGAAGCTGCAAAGGGCCAAGCGCGAGATGGCCGAGCTGGATCTGGACCGCCTGGCCGGCGCGCTGGTCGAGCGCGAGACCGTGGACCGGGTGCTGGATGAAATCGGGCGCGCGATGCGCCGCCTGCTGCAGAACATGCCCGACCGCCTGGCCGGCACCATCGCCGCGCACGCCGGCGACGCCGCGGCGATCCGCAAGACCCTGAACGAGGGGGCACACGACATGGCGCACGAAGTCGCCGACCTACTGGAACGCAAGATTGAGGACTTGAGTGAATAAGCACAACGATGACCGCCCGCGCTTTGAGCGCCGGCCTGATCAGGATCGCCGCATCCGGCGCGGCGACGATTTCGCCGGCGATGCGTGGTTGGATCGCAAGACCGGCCGCATTGTCTACAGCGTGGTCGGCCACGATCGCAACACCACGGCGATGCGCTGATGAGAATGCACACCGCGCTGGAGCTGGCCGATGTCGAGGCGCTGATCCCTTACGCCCGGAACAGTCGCACGCACAGCGACGCGCAGGTGGCGCAGATCGTCGCCAGCATCCGCGAGTTCGGGTTCACAAACCCGGTACTCATCGACGAGGGGGGAGGGGTGATCGCCGGCCACGGCCGGATCATGGCCGCTAAACAGCTCGGTATGGCGCAGGTGCCCGCGCTGGTCCTATCAGGCCTGACCGACGCGCAAAAGCGGGCGTACGTGATCGCCGACAACCAGTTGGCGCTCAATGCCGGCTGGGATGAGGACATGCTGCGCCTGGAGCTGACCGCGCTGTCGTCGCTCGACTTCGACTTAGACCTGATCGGCTTCAATGAGCGCGAGCTGGCAGCGCTGGTTGGTGACGTGTTACCCGATCGCCACGGCGAAGACAGCATCCCCGACGCGCCGGCGGTGCCGGTGAGCCGACCGGGCGATGTGTGGCTGTGCGGCGACCACCGCGTGATGTGCGGCGACTCGACCGACGCCGGCGACGTGGCGCGCCTGGCCAACGGCGAGACGGCGACCCTGGTCCACGCCGACCCGCCATACGGGATGGGCAAACAATCCGAGGGTGTGGCCAACGACAACCTGTACCGCGAAAAACTGGATGCGTTTCAGATGGCGTGGTGGCGGGTGTTCCGGGCGCACCTGGCCGACCAGGCGTCGGCGTATATCTGGGGCAACGCGCCCGAGCTGTGGCGACTGTGGTACGACCAACTGGCGCCGTCGGAACACCTGGAGCTAAAGAACGAGATCGTGTGGCACAAGGGCAACGCGATCGGGATGGCGTCGGACCTGGAGCTGAGCTTTCCGACCGCCACCGAGCGCTGCCTGTATTTCGCGGTGGGAAAACAGTTCCTGGGCAATATCAACACCGACGACTTCCCGCCGGAGTGGGAACCGCTGCGCGGGTATCTCGCCGGTGAGGCCGAGGCGGCCGGGCTGACCGCCGCGCGCCTGCGCGAGCTGTGCGGCGTTGGTATGTTCTCGCATTGGTTCTCACGCTCGCAGTTCACCCTGATCCCGGCAAAACACTACGCCACGCTGCAGGCCGCCTTCCCGGCGCAGTTCCGCCGGCCGTGGTCCGATCTCAAGGCCGAGTGGGCGACGCTGCGCGGCAAGGGTAACAGTTTCAAGGCCGACCGCCACGCCAGCATGCGCTGCTATTTTGACAACGCGCACGACGCCATGTGCGACGTGTGGCAGTACGGCCGCGTGGTCGGTGACGAGCGCCACGGCCACGCCACACCGAAACCGGTCGACATGATGGCGCGGGTGATGAAAACCAGCCTACCGTCGGGGGGGCTTGTGCTTCGAGCCGTTTGCGGGCTCGGGCTCGACCCTGATGGGGGCCGAGCGCACCGGCCGGCGCTGCTACACCATGGAATTGAACCCGGCGTACGTCGATGTCGTCGTACGCCGCTGGCAGGACCACACCGGCAAGACGGCAATCCATGCGGACACCGGGCAGGCCTTTTTGGAGGGCACGTGAAACACGTTGGCCGTGGAAATCGACACCGTGCTGGATAGATGAGCGCGCGCGTGGATCGTCGCAGCAAGACCCCGCTAAAGGCATCGGCCGAGGCGCTGCTGACGATCTGCGCGCGCGCCCTGCGCCCGCGGGAGGTGTTGACGGTGTCGCGATGGGCGGACAAGTACCGGATCCTGACATCGAAATCGAGCGCCGAGCCGGGCCGCTGGCGCACCGATCGCACGCCTTATTTGCGCGAGATCATGGACCAACTGTCGGTCTATTCGTCGACCCAGCGCATCGTCCTGATGTTCGCCGCGCAGCTCGGCAAGACCGAGGTCGGGCTCAACTGGTTGGGCTATAACGCGCACCATCACCCGGGGCCGATGCTGACCGTGCTGCCGACCCTGGAAGTACGCCGGCGCTGGGTGCTGCAGCGCCTGAATCCGCTGCGCCGCGAGACCCCGGCGATCCGCGAGCTGGTCGGCAAGATGAAAACGCGCGACGCGGCCAACTCCGAGGATGTTTGGGAGTTCCCCGACGGGTTTTGCGTGCTCGGTGGCAGCAACGCGCCGGCGTCGCTGGCCAGCATGCCGATCCGCGATGTGTTGTGTGACGAGGTCGACCGTTTCCCATGGGAGGCCGGCCAGGAGGGCGACCCGTTGGGCCTGATCGACGAGCGCACCAAGACCTACCAGGACCGCAAGGTGCTGCTGGTGTCGACGCCGACGGTTAAAGGCCTGTCGCGGATCGAGGCGGAATACCTGCGCTCGGATCAGCGCGAATATCACGTGCCATGCCCGAGCTGTGGGCATTTCCAGGCCTTGCGCTGGAAACGGGCCGACGGCAGCTATGGCCTGGTGCATATCGAGGCGACCGGCGCGGTGCGCTATGCCTGCGAAAGCTGTGGCGAGCTGTTCGACGAACACCACAAAACGCGGATGCTGGCCGAGGGCCGCTGGGTGGCGCGCTTTCCCGATCGCAGGGTGCGCGGTTATCACCTGAACGGCCTGTACTCGCCGTTGGGGCTCGGCTTCACCTGGGCCGAGCTGTGGCAGAAGTGGCAGGACGTGCACGGCGACACCGCCAACTTGAAGCGCTTCATCAACACCACGCTCGGCGAGACCTGGGAAGAACAGGGCGACAGCATCGACGACCTGGCGCTGATCGCGCGCCTGGAAACCTACGCGGACAACCTGCCGCTGCGCGTGATCGTCGCCGGCGTCGACGTGCAGAAAGATCGCCTCGAGGCCTCGATCGTCGGCTTCGCCGAGCTGGAGGAGGCCTATCTGCTTGACCACCTGATCCTGCCCGGCGACACGGCTATGGGCGACGTATGGGATGACCTGGCCGAGGCCCTGAAGGACGCCCGGGTCGAGCGCGCGATAGTCGATGCGGGCTACAACGCCTCGCTGGTGTATGCGTTCACCGAGAAGCACGCCTGGGCGGTGCCCGGCAAAGGCCAGCCGGGGATGCATCGGCCGCTGGTCGAGGACGACCGCAAGCGCGCGCAGCGCCGGCGCAAAAAGTCGCGCTCCGGGGTGCAGGTCGAGCCGCTGGGTGTCGACCAGGGCAAGGCGCTGGTGTATGCCCGCCTGAAACAGGAAAACCCCGGTCCGGGGTTTGTGCATTTTCCGCAGGATCCGGCGTTCGACGACGAGTATTTCGCGCAGCTCGCCGCCGAAAAGCTGGTGCGCAAGGTGCGCGGCACGCGGCCGTATCAGGAGTGGGTGCAGACCCGACCCCGCAACGAGGCGCTCGACTGCCTGGTGTATGCCTTCGCGGCGATGCGTCTGAAGGCCCTGCCGGCGACCACGCTGGCAGACCGTGCCCGGCCGGAACCGAAACAACCGACCCCGCCACCGCGCCGGCCGCCGCCGCGCTCGATTATCCGATGAGCTGGCAGGCGCTGCTGGACCTGATCGCCGCCGAGGTCGGGCGCGAGGCCGCGGCCAGGATCGAGGCGCGCGCGCGCGCGACGATGGGCGGCGAGCGCCTGACGATCAGCAAGCGCCGGATCCTGACCCTGGAGCTGATCGCCGAAACGGCGCCGGGCAAGCCACGCGACGCGGCCAAGGCGCTCGGCGTGCATCCATCCACCATCTACCGCCGTTTGTCGCGCAAGACCTTCATCCGCTAAAAAGGAGCAAGATTAATTTTTTTTAGCCCGCCATTGGTGCACCGCCTGCTCAGAAATCACGATTTCCAAACAGATCGGCAGCGCCAGCATCGTGTCAAGCCCTACAAGCGAAAAGATAAATTGCACGCCAAAACAGGCACTTGGCCTGTGGATAAGTAATCGAATCCGGGGTGGTGGTCGAGAGGTCGGGGGTGCCGTTTGGTAAAATGTACATGTCAGTTGGGAGACCGACTGGCTAAAAGAAACCCGGCGACACAACCAAGCGACACCGGGCTTCATTCTTTAACAATCTATCAGGAGACTGTCATGAGCAATGATAGCACGCGCGATCGGATCGCCATCATCTTCATCGGTTGTGGTTCGACCTTTGTTAGAGGCACTGACGCACCCGAGGGACTGGCTGCGAAATGCGTCCGGCAAGCCCGTCGGGACTGGAAGGGGGTCATGCACTTCCCACGGCGTCAATACAAAGTGAACGTCTGGGACGTGACCGGACACGATGACGTGTATTGGGACGACACCGGCTTGTTCGACGAGAAGACGAACGACCGCATCGATACCCACCGGACCGTGGAGGTAGAAACATGAGCCAGCATGATCGCATCGTGAGACTGGACCGTAACCGCGTCATGATCGTAAAGACATCCAGCGGCACTCCGGTTATCGAGATAACCATCCAAGGGAACCGAACGGTTGTCGTGAAACAGATCAACTGGCGCGTGCCGGTGATCTTAGGAGGATAGAGACCCAGCCCCTCTTCGGAGGGGCTTTTCTTTGGCGTAAATGCCGCCATCGACGCGGCAGGGGTTTGTGATGTATTCAGTCGATAACAAGCGTGCCTCCATGGCTAAGGACGGCCAGCAATGCACGAGCGCAAGCGTAATTTAGTGCTTGCCTTTCTCTCTGATTTGTGTCTACTATATTCAAAGGTTAGGGAATCAACCCAAGCCGACCACCGGAGAACACGCATGAACAGCACCAAACCCGCACCGGACACCTTCACCGCGCTTGAGGCGCACCAACACCACGTCCACCGCGCGCTCGGCCTGGTCGACGAAATCCGCGCCAACCTGCAGGCGCGCTTCGACGAGGCGGAAACCGCCGCGATCAATTGGGGCCACGCCGGCACCGCGCAGAAAGCCGAAGGCCTGCTCAATGAGCTGGCCGGCTTTCTGGGGCTGGACTAATGGCCCGCGGCGGCACCTTGGAGCAAGGTGATGAGTGACCTTGAACGATATACTCCCGAGTTCATCTGGCGCATGGGGCTGGACAAAGAAGGCGAGTGGGTCAACGGCGATGCATCAGACAAGCGCATCCGGGAGCTAGAGGAGGAAAACGAGCGGCTGCGAAAAGACGCCGAGCGGTATCGGTGGCTGCGAAAGCAGCATTGGAACTACAGCAACCTAGTTGTTGTAACCGAGCCTCGTAAAAATGTGAAGCTTGGTAGCGATATGCCTTTTGAGGATCGACTAGACGCCGCCATTGACGCGGCGAGGGAGCGGGGCGATGAACAAAGCTGAACTAGACAGAATCCTACGCAAACACGAGGCATGGTTAAAAAATGCTCCCCATGGAGAACAGGCCAACCTGCGAAAGGCCGACCTTCTCAATGAGCTGGCCGGCTTTCTGGGGCTGGACTAATGGCCCGCGGTGGCAAGCGACCGGGCGCAGGACGCCCGCCACGCGAGGGTGGGGCGCTGGTGTCGATCTCGGCACGCATCCCCGCCGAGCTGCTGGCCTGGGTGGATGAACAGGCCGGCAGCCGGTCGGCCGTGATTCTGGCCGCGCTGGACGGTCTAAGGGCGCGGCGCACCTACCACGCGCCGTGCGCCAGCATCGGCGACAATCGGAGGCCGTTTTATGAGTTCCGCATTGAACAGGCCGCCAACGGCTACTACTCAGTGGGCTACGCGACACCGGTGCGCTGGGTGTGCTGCGCGACCACGCCGAACCGCGCGGAAGCCGAGCGCCTGTTGGTGGAATACTGCGGCGCGTTTGCAAACGCAGGTGACCCTGTGAGGACCTGACCCCGGCGCACGACTCCGCGCCTCTTTGGTGGAACTTTCCCGCCGCCTTTCCTTAAGGGCGGCGGTTTTTTTTGCATCCCGACCAGACTTGCGACAGAACACCGGCTAGGGTTTGTGCTGAGCCCCTACAGGTTTTCAGCATGGCCAGCGATCTTGAGACCATCCAGACCCGCATCGACCAAATCGACGCCAAACTCGCCGCCGGGGTGAAGTCGGCGTCGATCGGCGACCAGCGGACGGACTATGATCTTGAGGCCTTGACCAATGAACGCGAGCGACTGCAGCGCATCGTCAACCAGCGCAGCGCGAACCGGTCGCAATTCCGCAAGGTAACGATGCATGGGTGACCGGGTGGTGCCGATCCGCGGCCGCTATGAGGCCGGCTTCGATTCGGATTACAACCAGACCCCGCCGGCAGGTGGCAGCGCCGACGCGGAGATTTACCGCGCCGGCGACCGGCTGCGCCAGTGGGCGCGCTATCTCGCCAAGAATGCCGCACCGGTGATCGCGACCCTGGACGCGCGACAAACGAAAGGCGTCGGGCCTGGGCTCACCTATCAACCAATGGTGCGCGACCGCAAGGGCAAGCCGATCAAGGAATTGAACGACGCGATCGCCAACCAGCACGCGCGCTGGTCGGAAAGCGCCGATGTCACCGGCGAGCTATCGCGCCAGGAAGTCGAGCGCCTGGCCTGGCGCGATTGGGATTGCGCCGGCGAAATGTTCGGGCGCAAGGTCTACCGCGGGCGCAATCCGCAGCGGGTCGGCTACCAGGTGCAGCTCATACGCTCCGAGCTGGTGCCGTACGGTTTCTTTGAATCCGGCACCGCCCGCATGGGGATCGAGCGCGACCAGTGGGGCGCGCCGACGCGCTACGCCGTCTATCCCTATGCGCCAAATTCCGACCTGTGGCGGTTCGGGCTGCCGGAGTTCGAGCCGCAGTGGATACCGGCGCGCGAGATCGTCCACCTGCGCCGGCAAAAAGAAACCGACGCCACCCGCGGCATCACCCTGTTCCACGGCGTGATCTTCCGGGTCTCGGATATCGCCAAGTATCAGGAAAGCCACCGCCGCGCCGCACGCGCGACCGCCAACCTGTTCGCCGGCATTACGCGCGGCCAGGATTACGATCCCGAGAACCAGAACCCGCCGGAGGTCGCCGGCAGCTACCAGCACGAGCTGGACCTCTCCGACCTGCAGGTGATCGACTACCTGAAGAAAGGCGAAGGCCTGGAATTCTACGCGCCGCAACACCCGAACCAGAACGCGACCGAGTTTGTGAACCAGGAGCTGCGCCAGTTCGCCAGCGCCTGCCGGGTCGCGTTTTCGTGGATCGCGTATGTGTTCGACCGGGCGTACGCTGCGCAGCGGGTCGAGAACGTGCACGCCTGGGAAATGATCTACGAGGATCGCGCGCAGTTCGTGCGCGACTTCGCCAAGCCGCTGCTGTATGTGGAGCCGCTGAAGCTGATGATGGCCGAGGGCAAGCTGCCGGCGCGCCTGTTGCGCCGGGCCGACCCGATGACGCTGTATGACGTGCGCATCGACGGCCCGGCCATGCCGTCGATCGACCCCGAAGCCGACCGCAAGACCGCCGAGATGGACCAGCGCAACGGCTGGGATTCACGCCAGGGCGTCGCGCGCCGGTTCGGGAAGGACCCGCGCCAGGTCGACGCCGAGCGCGACGATGACGATAGGTTGGCCGAGCTGACCGCGGCGAAACAGCCGGCACCGTTACCAGCCGCGGAAAACACCGAGGAAACGAACGATGACGACAACGGCGAAGACTGACCCCGGGTTTCGCGTCGTGGCGCAGGGCGACACCGCCACCGTCTACCTGTATGGAGGGATTCAGATGCCCGACGGCGACGGCGCCTGGATTGATCGCGACGAGTTCATCGCCGAGGTGCGCGAGATCAAGGCCGAACAGATCGACGTGCGCATCGCCTCGATCGGCGGCGACATGCTGGCCGCGGGCCAGATGTATCAGGCGCTGGTCGACCACCCGGCACACGTGCGCACGATCGCCGACGGCAAGGCCTACAGCGCCGGGTCGATGATCCTGCAGGCCGGCGACCGCCGCCTGGCTCAGCCGATGGCCATGGTGATGGTGCACGGCCCGTCGTCGCTGATCACCTTTGGCCGCGGTAGCGCCAAGGATCACCGCGAGATCGCCGACGCGCTGGATGCGCATGCCGAGGCCATGGTGCCGGCATACACGCGCCACGGCATCGACGAAGACACCGTGCGCGGTTGGCTGAAGTCGGACGAGGACGTCTACTTCAGCGCCGCGCAAGCGCTGGACGCGAACCTGGTCGATGAGGTCATCGACATTGCGGTCGCCGCGTCCGCGCCTGAATCTTTTCGCATTGCCGCAAGGGGCGATGCGCAACTCACCGCGGCCGATGGTCGCGCCGAAACGAGGGCCGCCAAAATGGCAAACGAAAACACCTCGGGCAACAACGCCGCAGGCGCGCCCGACGATTCCGGCGACTTTGCCGCCAAACACCAGCGCACGCTCGACGCGGGCCGCGAACAGGGCGTTAAGGCCGAGGCCAAGCGCCGGGCCGCCGTCGAGGCGGTGTTCGCGCCGTTTTATGACGGCGATGAGCTGAACCCGGTCACCGCCGCGCAGCGCGAGTGTCTGTCCGATGTCAACTGCAGCGAGCTGGAGGCGCACCGTATCCTCTCGCAGGTGCTGGCCACGTCGACCCAACGCCCGATCGTGGCGCAGGAGCAGTATGGGATGGCGCAGAGTTACCAGGCGCCGCCGAACGCCTCACGCCATTTAGGTGGCGCGTCGATGGGTGAGACCCATGACGAGAAGCGCTTCGCCGCCTACGCCGAAGCCATGGCGTTCGCGTTCGGGGTCAAGCCCGACGCCGACAAGAAAGGCAACGATCTGGTCGGCCTGCCGATGTCCGAGCTGGCACGCGCGTTCGCACGCGATGTCGGCATGCGCGGTGTCGAGTATGCCGACAAGGACCGCATCGTCGGCGCGCTGCTGGACAAGAGCGTCAACGCCCGCATGGCGGTCGGCTTCGACGTGATGGCCGCGCATTCGACCGGCGACTTCCCGGGCCTGCTGGCCAACGTGATCGACAAGCAGATCCGGGTCATGTATGAGCAGGTGCAGGAGACCTGGCGCCAGGTGGTGCGCGTCGGCCAGGTGCCGGACTTCAAGCAGGCCAGCCGGCCGGCGATGTCCGCGTTCGATGACCTGCTGATGGTGCCCGAGGGCGGCGAGTACAAGCACGGCTCGATGTCCGACGTGGTCGAGTACCTGACCGCGAAGAAGTACGGCCGCATGATCGCCTTCACGCGCGAGGCGATTGTCAACGACGACCTGCAGGTGTTCCGCGATAACGCGAGCAAGATCGCCATGGCCGCCAACCGCAAGGTCGGCGACGACGTGTGGGCGATCTATACCGGCAACCCGACCCTGAACCAGGACAGCACCGCGGTTTTCGACGCCGGCCACGCCAACATTGGCACCGCCGGCGCACCGGCCACGGCCACACTGTCGGAAGCGCGCCGCCTGATGCGGGTGCAGAAAGACCCCAGCGGCAACGCGACGCTGGGCCTGTCGCCGTCGCTTTTGATCCTGCCGCCGGTGTGGGAAACCGAGGGCCGCGCGCTGGTCGGTGCCGAGCAGCTCGATTATGAGCTGACATCCGGCGACGGCCTGGCCGAGAAGCGGGCCGCCAACCAGTTCTCGAACCTGCAGGTGGTCGTTGAAGACCGCCTCGGCGGCGCCGACGGCACCGCCGACGACTGGTTTGTGCAGTCGAGCCCGCAAGGCCCGGTGCCGTTTATCGAGGTCGCGTTCGTGCGTGGCCAGGATGCGCCGCAGATCGAGAGCCGCGAGGGCTGGTCGGTCGACGGTATCGAGTACAAGGTGCGCATGGAGTACGGCGTGGCCGCGCTCGCGTATCAGTGCGTCGTCAAAAACGCCGGTAGCTGATAGGCAACCAGGCACAGCAATGAGGAAAATTGGATGGATAGCTTTCATCAGCAAGGCGACGTGCTGGACATCGTCGCAGGCTCGGACATCAGTTCGGGCGACGTCGTGGTCACCGGCGGCATGGTCGGCATCGCCGTGGCCGACATCGCCAGTGGCGACACCGGCTCGATCCGGGTCGAGGGCGTGATCAAGGTGACCAAGGTCGCCGGCGAGGCCTGGGTGGTCGGTGACAAGATTGGATACGACGCCAGCGCGGCGGGCTGGGATAAGACCTTCACCGCGACCACCGGCGACGTGGAAAACGCCGGGCGTGCCGCCTTGGCGGCGGGCAGCACCGACACCGTCGGCTACGTGAAGCTGACGCCCGACGCTGCCACCGCGGGTTAATCGGGCCGGTGGCAATGTGACCCACAAGCGCCCGGTCATGCCGGGCGCTTTTTTTGGAGAGTGTGAAAAATGGCAAGTTTTACCTTCAACATCGCAAAGGGCCGCGTCGCGCAGTTGCACCGCAACGTTAACGACAACGACCCGGCCGCCAGCGAGCTGGTGGTGATTGCGCTGAGTGTTAGCGGCGATCAGGACGCGGCGATGAAAGACGCTGACACCGTGGCCGCGCTGCTGGCGCTGGCCAACGTCGCCGAGGTCACCAACACCGGCTACTCGCGGGTCGATCTCACCGACGCTGATGTTGACGCGCCGACGGTCGACGACTCCGGCGACGCGCAGACCTGCGCGGTGCAGGAAATCGACATGGGCGCGATCTCGGCCGGCGACGCCTGGACCGACATTGTGATCGCCTATGACGCGACCGGCTCGGGGGCCGATTCGGCGCTGATTCCGATGACGCTGTCGGACTTCGCCAAGACCCCGGACGGCTCGAACATCATCATCCAGGCAGGCAACTACTTCAGCGCCGGCGAGTAACGCGCGCCAACGCGCAGAGGGCGAGGGGGTATGCGTGGATCAATCCACCTTGCAGGCGCTGATGGGGCCGTACGGCGTGATCGGGTTGTTATTCACCGGCGCCGCTGGACTGACGCGCGCGGTGATCTATCTGCACCGCAAGCGCGAGGAGGATCGCCAGGCGCTGATGCAGTTGATCGACAGCCTGCACAGCTACCACATGGAAGCGCAGCGCCTGGTCGGGCGCGCGGTGGCGGTGCTGGAGCGCGTAGAAGGGCGCCTGCGGGGCGACTGATGAAGGCGCTGCGCGCGATCTGGGATGCGATTATCGGGCGGCCTAGCGATGGGAATGCCGATCAGGAATTCTATGCGCAGTTGCGGGGATTCCAGAAAGAGGTCGACGAGCAGACCGAGGCGCTGCGCGCCCATCATCAGCGCCTCGATGGCAGCGCAAAGATCAACCGGGTGTTCGAAAAAATACGGAACCACAAGAATGACCGAACACGCGACGGCAATTGACTGGAATTTCACGGTGTCGCTGTTCGCCAACACCTCGATGGCGATCGCCGGGACCGTGTTTGGCGTCATGGCCGCGCGCGAGCTGGCCTTGCGCTATGACAAACTGTTCACGGCGGCCCGGATGGGGCTGGCCGGCATGGTGATGCTGGGTTGGTTTCTGTTTGCGCGCGTCGGCTACTGGTCGCCGACGATGTGGCTGTCGAGCGTCAACAGCGCCGACTTCTACCACGAGGGCTGGCGCCAGTTTCGCATGCTGTCCTACGCGCCGGCGTCGGTGCTCGGCATGGCGGCGGTGTGGTTCCTGATGCGCGGGGTGTTCCCATGGCCGCGCTGGGTGGCGTCGGCCGTGGTCGCGGTCTCGGCGCTGTTGGGCCTGCTGGTCGCGGTGAGCTGGCAGGCGTCGGAGATGGGCTATTGGTTCGATCGCGCGGCGGTGATCCGCGCGCATGATTGTTTCTTCAACCTGGAGACCTGCAAGCCATGACCACCCCGCGCGGCATCCGCAACCACAACCCCGGTAATCTCAAGGCCGGCAGCGCCTGGCGCGGCCTGGTCGAGGAGCGCGACGGTTTCGCGGTGTTCAAGGACGCGGCGCACGGTATCCGCGCGGCGGCGATGCTGCTGCAGGTGTACCAGACCCGCCACGGTCTCGATACCCTTGCGGGTGCACTGGCGCGCTGGGCACCGCCCGAGGACAACAACCCGACCGAGGCCTATGTCGCCAGCGTGGCGATCTGGTCGGGCTTCGAGGCCGACGAGGCGATCGACTTCTATGACTACGACACCGCGCACCGGGTTCTGCGCGCGATGTTTCGCTTCGAGAACGGCCGCCCGCCGGCCGCAGAATACTGGTACAGCGATGCGATCTATGAGCAGGGCCTGCGCCTGGCCGGCCTGACCCCGGACAAGCCGCTGACGAAATCGCGCACGATCAAGGGCGCGGCCACCGCCGCCACCTCGATCACGGCGGCGATCGGCGTGCTGACCGACACGCTCGGGGTGCCGAGCGAGATCGCGGCGCTGCTGCCCGGGGTGCTGGGCACGATCAGCAACGAGGCCGCGTCGGTGGTGCTGCTGGTGATCGGCCTGGCCGGCGCCGGCGTGGCGCTGTGGGCGCGCCGCGACGACAAAGCGAGGGGGAGACTATGACCGAGCCAACAAAACGGCGCACGTCGCCAGCGGTGGCCGCCTGGGCGGTGTCTGGGTGGTTGGTGCTGGTGCTGGTGCTGTCGATCGGCTGCCAGCCCGAGACCCGGCCGTCGACGTTTGACGTGCTGAGCGACGCCGAGGCGGCGCTGGTAACGACCAGCAACGCGCTGCACCGCGCCGTCGCGCTCGGCACGATCAGCACCGACGCGCCCGCCTATGCGCGCTTCTATGATGCCCTGACCGAGGCCGGCGCGATCATGGACCGCGCCTGGGCGGCGTATCGCGCCGGCGCCACCGGCCACGCCGAGGCGCTGTCGCGCTCCGCGCTTGAGGCCTATATTGCGGTGCGCCCATTAATTCAGAATCTGGCGAGGGAACCCTGATGCAGATCGCTTTACTGTTGCGCGTGCTCGACCTAGCGGTGCTGGGCTTCACCGCGTATCACGACCACCAGGCGCAGAGTGCACAGCAGAAGCAAGACCGCGAGCTGATCGCCGCGCTGCGCGCGCGCATCCTGGCCGGCGAGATCGACGAGGCCGAGGCTCTGGCACAGCTCGATCAGATCATCGGCGGCATCATCGGGCGGCGCCGCGCCGCGCTCGCGAAGCTGCCGAAACCAACGGGGCAAACTGATGGCTAAATTATTGGTATTCGACCGCGACAACATCCACCCAGACCCGGTGAAAGATCGCGAGGGTGCTTACAAAACCGGCGATGTGGTTTATGTAGCCGAGGATTCGCACGAGTACAGCGCAAAGGAACAGCAAGCGCCGTTCCGCGTGGTCACACTGCCGGGACCGGCGAGCGATTATCAATACCTGCGAAACGGTGAGCCGCGCACCCCGAAAGACGACAGCCCGAAAAGCATGATACGCATCACCCGTCTGATGCGCGCGCTGCTGACTGGCGACAAGTACAGCCCCGGGCAAAGCCGACGCCGACGCTGGCACAAGATTGAATCAGACGATACGACTATCACCCAAAAACCAGTCGGGAGAGACTAATGCGATTTGACTACACAACCCCGGTTGATGAGACCAAAACCGTCAACGCGCTGATCATCAGCACCTATTCTGTTGACCTTGAGCGCAGCGAGGCGCACGTTAGTTACCAGCTAGGCAACTGGAACGGCACCGCGTTCACCGTGCTATTCAACGACCAGATGGTTACGGTTCCGGAAGCACAGTTTGCGAGCGTATTCACCCGCGCCGACCAGATCCAGGCGAACAACCCCGGAACACTGGTGCAGGATGCCATTGAATATTCGCTGTATGAGAAGCTGTCGAGTTTCCTTGGTCTGACGGGAACCATTGACATCAGCTAATGGCTACCGAGGTCGTCCATTCTATTCGCTCGTCTGGCGGTGACTATACGTCCCTGTCGGCTTGGGAAGCTGCGCAACAACGCGATCTCGTCACCGCAGATGAGATCGCCGTTGCCGAGCTTTACAACGACTGGAGCGGCGACGGGCTACTAGAAAATTGTGAGTTAGGCGCGTGGACAACCGACACAACGCGAAGAATTATTATCCGTGCTGCGGATGGAGAAAAGCACGATGGCACACCTGGAACTGGCGCGCGGATATATACGCAGACCGGATATGATGAGCCGCTTACAACTAATAACAACAATGTAACGATAAGTGGCATCGAATCCAAAGTCGCGAGCGGGGCCAACTCATACGCACTATCAATACGAAGCAACAAAAACGACACAATAGTAGAATCTTGTATTCTCACACAGACGAATTCAGCAAAGGGGTTAATTTACAATTACAGAAACACTTTCACAATTTATGGCAGTCTTCTTTTATGCACAAATGGTGCAGGTGTATGGGCTGGATCTTCATATACACCGAGCGCGTATTTTGAAAATTGCACCCTTGTTCAAACTAAATCCACTCCGGGGGGAAACGCTCTTTCTATAGGTCACTCAGACACGGTTTATATAAAGAATTGCGTCGTGTATGGCAACTGGGCGGCAGACTTAGTGCTATCTGCAACTAGAGACGCAACTTGCGAAGTAGACACGAACGCAACGAGCTTTAGCAGTGGTACAAGCGGGTTTGATGACACTGAATCAGACGTTTCTAATTCTATCTACGACCTTGGTGACGAATTCCTAAACGCCGCAAGCGATGACTATCGCATCGACAGCACAGCAGCGAGTTTATATGACGCTGGAATCGATCTCGGAACCGCAAGCGATTACATCGACCTCGAAGGCTTTTCATTCCAAGACACAGGCGGCACTGAGCATTGGCCCATCGGCGCATCGCGCGGAGTGGTTGAAGTTGTAAAGACGATCCGCGCCAGTCTTGGCGATTACACTAGCCACACCGCATGGGAGTCGGGCGAACAGAAAGATTTGACCGCCGTTGGCGAGATTGCCATTGGACGTTTTTACGATGATTGGGCTAGTGGCTTGGCTCTAGGTGAGTCATGGGTTATTGGCGGTTGGACGACCGACGAGCGATGTTATATAAAGATTGATGTTGCATCCGGGAATCAGCACGACGGAATTGACGTAGAATCTGGATTCTTTTTCACATCCAATAACAATTGGCAGGGTATAGATTGCGAGCAAGACTTTACCCGATTTGAAAATCTAGCTTTTAAGCCGGCACATAACGCAACGTGGATTCTCTCCGGAACATCGGACATAGTTAGACTAATAGATCGCTGCTTTGTTGATGCCAGTGCAAACAGCAATGATTTCGCTGGTTTTCTTCTGGGAAATCCTGACGATGCCACTGGAGCAAAATATAGTTATGCGGTCTCATGTTTGTTTATCGGCAATACAGCAGCAAGTCAGACTGGATTTAATTTCGGAAACTGGGCCTCGCAAGGCGAGTCAGTGTTTTATAACTGCGTTGCCGTAGATTGCAATATTGGTTTTGAAGACGGAAACGAGGGGCTAGGATCAGCAATTAACTGTATTGCCTACAATTGCACGACCGACTTTGCATCTGGCGCATCAAATACGACTTACTATAAAAACAATGCAACGGACAAAACGAGTGCCGCGTCAAACCTTGCGGCAACGGGCGCAAATAATGTTTTTGAGATCACCAGCGCCGATTTCGAAAACACTGCAATAGGCGACTATCACCTTTCCGCCTCTTCTTCCCTGATCGATGCTGGCCTTAACCTTTACGACGAGGGTGATCTTACTCCGCCAATCTATGACATCGACGGCGAGGCAATGCCATCAGCCGGAAGCGAATGGTGCATCGGCGCAGATTGGCGCGCAGGGGCCGGCGGCGACCCGCTGACGGCGGCGACCGAGACCGACAGCGCGGTGACGCTGGTCGAGGCGGTCACAGCGACACCGCTGACCGCCGCCACCGAGACCGATGCGGCTGTGACCCTGTCGGCCAGCCTGGTGGATTCCCTGGCAGTGGCCACCGAGACCGACGCGGCCGTGGCGCTGGTCGAGCAGGTGATCGATGCACTGACCGCCGCCACCGAAACGGATGCCGGGGCGACCCTGTCGGCCAGCCTGGTGGATTCCCTTGCAGTGGCCACCGAGACCGACGCGGCCGTGGCGCTGGTCGAGCAGGTGATTGATGCACTGACGGCGGCCACCGAGGTCGATGGCGCTGTGACGCTGTCGGCGAGCCTGTCCGCATCGCTGGCGACCGCCACCGAGACCGATACCGCTGCGCCCCTGTCGGCGGCCGTGTCGGCTGCGCTCACCGCCGCCGCCGAGGTCGACGCCGCAGAAATCCTGCTGCCGGCGTCAGGGGCGCTGCCGCTGGGTGTCGCCGCCGAAGTCGACCAGGCGGTGACGCTTGCCACCAAGACCAAACTGCAGGCCGCCACCGAAACCGACACCGCGGTGACGCTGTCCGCTGCCGACGTGCTGGCGCTTGCGGTCGCTGGCGAAACCGACAGCGCGCTCACGCTGAATGCGGCGCTGCGCAAGGCGCTGGCCGCTGCGCTGGAAATAGACGCCGCCGTGATCCTGGCCGGCCAGGCCGCGATCAGCGCAGCGACCGAGACCGACACCGCGGTGCCGCTGGTCGCCACCGGCACACATGCCTTCATCACCGGCAACCACAACCGCTGGGTCCTGACCCCGCGCGGCACGACCTTCACGCTCGACGCGCGCTCGCCGGTGTTCGATTACGCAGGCGGGGATTCGCAGTCGGCGAAGTTCCGCGGCCGAGATACGGAGTAATTCGCGATGGTGCTACCAATCAGAACCAAACAGCCGAGCGAGGAGCGCCTGTTTGACATGGACTTCGCCGCGGTCCTGCGCGACGGCGGCGCGCTGGCGTCGGTGATCTCGGCGGTCGCCACCAACCAGGGCAACGTAGACGGCTCCGCCGAGCTGACGGTCGGATCGCAGAGTTTCTCCGGCGCGATCGCTCAGGTGTGGTTATCAGGCGGCACCGATCTGGAGGACTACCAGATCACCATCAAGGTGACGACGGTCGCCGGCGAGACCCTGGAAGGCGACGGCATGCTGCAGGTGCGCGAGCTGTGAACGACGCTATGCACATCGCGATTTTGGAGGCCACCTACACGGCCAACGGCGCCGATGCCACCTACATCGGCGACAGCGGCGTGGAGCAGGCGGTGCGCGCGGTCTACAGCGAGGCCGCGCAGCTCGCTTTTGGCGCCGGTGAGGTCGCCGTGCGCGACTCGGACATCGTGTTTCGGATCCGCAAGTCGGACCTGGCCGAGACCCCGCAGCGCGGCGACGTGATCTTTTATGAGGGCCACCGTTACACGGTGGACGGCAAACAGGAAAACCGCATGGAATGGTTCATCAATGCCCGCATCTAAGCTGATCCGCATTGTCGACGCGGTCGCCGCGCGCCTTGCCGCGATCACGATCGCCAACGGCTACAACACCAACATCGGGCGCGCGGTGCTGCGCGACCGCCTGGAACCCGGCCTCGAGGAAATGCCGTGCGTGCTGGTGGTGCTGGGTGAGCGCTCCGCGGCCGAGACCAAGACCGAAGCGGCCCGGGTCGATATGCTGATCACGGTGCTGGCCTATGAGCAGCGCGACAACGACAGCGAGGCGCAGGGCGCCGACCTGCTGGCCGATATTCAGCGCGCGGTCGAGACCGGCGACATGACCCTTGGCGGACTGGTGCGCGACCAGTACGGCCTCACGTGGCAGGGTGATGAAATCTTTATGCCCGAGGCCGGGCAAAACGCGGTCGGCGCGCGCGTCGTTTATTCTGCGCCGCATGTTCGCAAGCTTGGCGATCCTGAAATCGAGTAACCAGAGGAAATTGTAATGACAGACAAAAGCTACATCGGGAAGGGCAAAGTCTTTCTTGACGGGCGCCAAGTCGGCAACGTGACCGCCTTGTCGTTTCAAATCACCGAAGACAAGAAAGAGCTGAAGGACTACACCGCCGCCGGCGGCGGCAACTATAACAGCGTGACCCGCATCGACGCGGTCGAGCTGTCGATGACGCTGTCCGACTATTCGGCCGAGAACCTGGCCGCGGCGGTGTTCGGGACGGCGTCGGCGGTGACGGCCACCACGGTGACGGATGAAAGCATCGCCGCGCCGGCGAGCCTGGTCGGCGATCCGCTGGTCAAGACCGCCAACGTGCTCGATATCGATCAGACCGTGACCGTGACCAGCGATCCGGCCGGCACCACCTACGTCGAAGACACCGACTACACGATCGGCGCGGCCGGTATCCGCATTCTGGCATCCGGCAGCATTTCCGCATCGGATCCGCTGCTGATCACCTATGACAAGAAAGCGGTGGATGTGGTCGAGGCGCTGACGCAAAGCGCGGCCGAGTACGAGCTGGTATTCGAGGGCCTGAACGAGGCGCAAAGCGGCACGCCGGTCGTGGTGATTGTGCACCGGGCCAAGTTCGGACCCGCCGCCGAGCTGCCGATGATCGGCGATGAGTTCGCGGAGCTGTCGCTGACCGGTGACGCGCTGAAGGACACCAGCATCACCACCGGCGCGCTGTCGCAATACTTCAAGGTATCGCAGGCCTAAAGCGTGGCCGCCGGGGTCCTGAACCTGAAGCTGGCCGACAAGGCGCTCAACGTCTTGGAGGCCGAGCTTCGCCGGCAGGAAAAGCGGGTGCGGCTGTCGGCCGCGATCGCGCTGTCAAAAACGGCCGATCGGGCCGCGGTGGCCATTCGCGAGGAAATGGGGCGGGTGTTCGATCGGCCGACGCGCTGGACCCTGAACGCCTTATGGGTGCGGCGCGCCCGCGCCGGCGTCAAGACCGGCTCCAGCGTGGTCGATCTGACCGCGTCGGTAAAGATCAAGGACATCGCCGCCAAGGGCACGCCGGCGGTGGTGCACCTGGCGCCGCAGATCGAAGGCGGGGCGCGCCAGCTCAAGCGCTATGAATACGCGCTGCGCATGATGGGGATTCTTGGCCCGAACGAGTACACGGTGCCGGGTGACGCTGCAAGGCTTAACAAGTTCGGGAATATACCCGGGCCGACGCTGGCGAAGATGCTGGCCGACGTGCAGGCGAAAAACTACAACACGCCGGCGGATGCGCGCTACAACCTGCGCTTCGGCCAGGCCACGCTCAAGGCCGGCAAAAAGCGGTTTTTCTATTCGCCTTACCTGCGCCCGCGCGCGATCTGGGAACGCAAGGGACGCTACCGCACCGGCCAGGGCCGGATCGCGCCTTTCCTGGTGTTTGTGAAGGGTCCGCCACGGTATAAAAAGCGCCTGGACTTCTATGGCATTGCCGAGCGTGTGTTCGACCAGTGGATCGAGGTGGAGCTGTCGCAAGCGGTCGCGTTCGTTAAACAACCGAAAAGGGTGCGCCGCTGATGGCCAACCGCGTCGTCGAAGTCTTCTACCAACTGAAGGACCTTTTTTCCGGCCAGGTCAAAAAGATCGCCGGCAGTTACGACCGCCTGCGCGGCGCCTCGCGCACCACCGCCGATCAGATCGAGCGCGACAACCGCCGCGCGGCGACCAGTTTCAAGGGGCTCACCGACAAGGTGCTGCTGCTGCGCAACCAATGGCTGACGCTGGCCAGTGCAATCGGGGTCGGTGCGGCGTTTCGCGAGCTGCGCCAGTTCGCGGCCGAGGCCGACAACGTCGGCAAGATTTCCGAACGCTTAGGTGTGGCCACCGATGAGCTGACCGCGCTGGGCTATGCCGCCGAGCGCTCGGGCGTGGATTTCCGCACGATGTCGACCGCGCTGCAGCGCCTGATCCGGCGCTCTGGCGAGGCCGCGCAGGGTTTTGGTGAGGCGCGCGGGGCGCTGGCCGAGCTGGGGATCGACGCCGCCGAGTTCAACGAGCTGTCGCTTGAGGAAAAAATGGCGCAACTGGCCGACGCCTTCGCGGCAGTCAGTAACCAGGGCGACCGGGTGCGGCTCGCTTTCAAGCTGTTCGACACCGAGGGCGTGAAGTTTCTCAACGTGATCCAGGGTGGATCAGAGGCCTTGCGCACGCTCACCGAGGAGGCGCGCGAGGCCGGCGCGGTGATTTCCGAGGACCTCGCCGAAGCGGCGGAAAAGTTCAACGACACCGCAGCGAAGTTTTCGCTCAACCTGAAAGGCATAGGCATTTCCGCCGGCGGCCCGGCGCTCAACTTCTTCAATGATCTCGCCGCGCAGTTTGGCGCCAGCGCCAACGAGCTGGACAACCTGCGCGCCCAGCTCGAATTCACGCGTGCCCAAATCGAGGGCGACTTTTCCCTGAGCCCGTTCGACTTTGGCGTGCGCATCGCCGACCTGGCCGGGCTGCGCGACCTGCGCGCCGAGTATGAAGCGATCGCCGCGCGCATCGCCGAGCTGGAAGCCGCGCAGGAAAGCGCCGCGGCAACGACCGCGGAAACACAGGCCGCAGCGATCGAGCAGGCCGCCATTCTGCGCGACCAGGAACAGGCCTACGCCGATCTGGCCGACTCGCGTGATTCGTCGCTCAAGCGCTTAAAGGCAACGCTGACCGAGGAGACCGCCGAGCTGCGCAAGGCCAAACAGGAACAGGCCAACATCGAGCGCCAGTTTCAGGACCTGGTCGAGGACATCACCACGCCGGCGGATGAGGACGTTAGCTTGAGCGACGTGTTCCTGGCCAACACCCGCGCGCGCGCGGCGCTTGAGCAGGGCCAGGCCGAGCAATCCATTCGCCTGGCACAGCGCGGCGGCGAGCTGTTGCGCAAGCTGAAAGAGGAGGGTAGTGAGACCGGCGGCACACTGCGCTTTTTGGCGACGCAACTCCAGCAGGTCGCCAACGAGGCCGCGCAGGCCGAGACCGCCGCGGAGCAGGCCGAGCGCGATGCCGCGCTGGCGCAGGTGCAGACCTTCGAGGCGCAACTGGCAGTACTCAAGGCCACCGCCAAAGACGCCGGCGCCGGTGCGGCGCTGGAATACGCCGAAGGCTGGAACACCACGATGACCACGCTGCGCCTGTCCGCGCCCGAGTTCCCGGTACCGGGCGCGTCGCCGATCTACCGCAACGGTTCAAGTTTCAGCGACCGGGCGCCGGGCGAAAAAAGGGGCAATAAATGATTACCACCTTAGAGATCGGGGGCTGGGTGATTCCAACGGAAACCCTGCTGACCTTTGATCAGCAGTATCGCGATCTAAAGGGCGAGCGCTTCGCGCGCACCGCGGACGGCTCCGGCATTGTCCGCACCGCCTGGCAGGGTAAGGTTGCGACGCAGATCAACGGCACCGGCTGGGTGCCGTCGGGCTTTGAGAATATCACCGCGGGCTCGTCCTACCTGCTGAAATGCGCAATGCCGCGCTCGAAAGGATCGGCCACGACCACCGTGACCGTGCCGGCCAACCGCCGCACCGACGCCGGGCACCAGCCGATCGGCTACGCGCTGGTCGGCGACAGCCTGGTCGAGACCCCGATCACCAACCTCGCCGCGATCAACGCCAAGACCACCAACGACGCCGCTCTCACCGCGGTCGCCGGCGCGCTGCACTATCGCGTGCATTATTGGCCCGAGATCACCGCGGTGGTGATCGACAGTGAATGCCGCGGCGACAACGGCGCGGAATTCGTGTGGCGCGTCAATCTGGAGGAAATCTAGGTGACAGCCTGGACCGACGCGGTCGACGCGCTAAGTCCGCGCATCTGGCTGCGCTTCGATGAGGCGTCGGGCAACCTGACCGATGACGCCAACGCGCGGGTGTTCACCGTGACCGGCTCGCCGGACTATGGCGTCGCTGGCGCGACTGATGCCGGCGGCGACACGAACGACGCGATGACATGGGGCGCCGATTCGGTCGACTATGCCATCTCGGCGCTCAACTATGCGCTGCATGGCAGTAGTGACACGGTCAATTATTCACTGGCATTTTTCGCCAAAACGGCGACCACCGGAACGCCTGGGACCGACTGTATTTGGCATTGGGGCGCGACCTACAATCAAAACGCGTCATGGATGGTTTCCGTCACCGACACGCAGTTTCACGCGCGTTTTAAGGACGTATTCGGGGGCGTCGGGACGGTCACCGTCACCGGGTTGGACTTCAGCGATTGGGCGTTTGCCGTGCTGGTTATCAGCAGCACGACGGCCTGGACGCTCTACGTCGACGGGGTTTCGGTTGACTCCGGGACGCTTACCGGCTTTGCCGGCATATCGCCGACGACCGATAAAATGTGTGTTGGGCGCGCGGGAAACACCGGCAACTTCGAAGGCTCGCTCGATGAGCTGATCTTTTTCCCATCAGCGCTCGGCGCCGACGATGTCGCCGGGCTGTATGCCGCGGCCACCGGCAACTATCCGCCGGACACACTGCCGATGACCCTGCAGGGGTGGCTGTCGCATCCGCAGGCGACGCTGCCGATGACGCTGCAGACGATCACCGCGCACGCGCAGGCGACCCTGCCGATGCTGCTGCAGGGGTTGGATCCGGCGGTGACGCAGGCGGCGGTGGCCGCCTGGTCGGTGCGGGTGGTGTTCGACGCGGTCGACATTTCCGACCAGGTGGTCGGTGCGGTGAGCGTGGAACACGAGGAAAGCAGCTCGGGGCTGGCGACCTTTCGCATCTACCCGCCGGCGGGCGCGCTCGACCCCAACGACTATGAGAACAAATCGGTGCGGATCGACTATGAGACCCGCAGCAGCGCCGGCGCCGTGACATCGCGCTCGCGCCGGTTCACCGGGATCAGCTCGCGCGCGGTGTTCGACCCAGACTCGGGCGTGCTGACGATCGACGCCACCGACGACCTGCAGGGCGTGCTGGAGAACACGCCGAAGGCGGCGATCGACAACGTCATCGGCGGGCTGTGGTCGGAGTATGTTTTCGACGCGACCGCCGACGGCTGGCAGTACGCGCTCGACCGGCTGTCGACGATCGCCTCGGAAATGCACATCGACAACTACGGCGTGCTGGTCGTAGTGCCCTGGGCGGCCAAGACCACCGCGGACTTCACCCTGACCGACGCCGGGCGCTTCGAGGATTCCATGCGCCTGTCGCGCGCCACCCGGCGCGACCTGCTGACCGAGGTCACGATCACCTGGGATTTCCGTTTTACGCGCCTGCGCCATCGCGAAGTCCGGGTGGCCTTTCGCGACACGGTCGGCTTGTGCAACTACCTCAACGGCGCGGCCGAGTTTGCGGCCAAGGAAATGGTCTACGCCGCCGCCGACGGCAACCCCTGGACGCGGATCAGCGCGATCGACTTTACCGACCTGCCGGCCGCCGGCGCCTATTGCACACCGGTTCGGGTGTGGATCGGCGACCCGCGCAAGCTGTTCTGCCTGGCCGCGAGCTGGACCGCCGGCCGGCGCTGGGCACAGACCGTGACCGAGGTCTACACGCTGCGCGTGTATGCGCCCGATCTTGAGGAGGCGATCGGCCCGCAGGCGATCGCCGAGAGCTATGGCGTGGAGGCGACCTATGATGCGAGCGAATACGAACGCGATACGGCCTTCAGCGGGCCGCCGACGGGCGCGAGCCTTTCAACGAAATCGAACGATTATCAGATCGACGCCACCGACGCCGAGCGCGACGGCCGCACGGCCATGGAAGCGGCGCAGGAATGCGCGATCGCGAAAGCCCGCACCACCATGCTGGAACGTGCACGTCGCAACCGCCTGACACTTTCCCCGGTGTTCAACCCGGCGATCACGCTGGCCGCCACCGTGCGCATCAACACGCCGTACCTAATCGCCAAGGGCAAGGTGTATGCGCTGCGCGAGGTGTTCAACCCGGTCGACGGGTCGGTCGACTTCGAGATCACGCTGGCGCTCTCGCGCCATGGCGGCTCGGGCCTGGCCAGCGATACCCCGGTCGCCGCGCCGGCGACACCTGAGCAGACCCAGGAAACCGACACCGGGCGCAGTTACGTGATCGAAACCCGCGCCGGCGGTGTGACCGGCGCGCCGGCCGACGATGAAAGCTGGGACGGCTGGATCACCAACGCCTATGGGCCGGCGCAAACCGACCCCACAAACCTGTACCGCGAACGCTTCAAGCTGCGCATGCCCGAGATCGAGGAGGCCGCGCGCCAGGCCACCGAAGTGGTGCAGGACGCCGACTTCGAGGTCGAGATACCGCAAGACGAACTAACGATGAGCAACTAGCCATGACAGTGATCGCAAACGTATACAAGGACGCCGCCTTGACCGAGGCCTTCGACGACGCCGTCGACACCTTCAGCGCGCAGGCGGTCGACGGCAGTTTTGGCACCGGCTCGTTCTGGGTGGGCACGCCGACGGCCACCAACCAGATCCAGGCGACCAGTGATCCCGGGGTCGATCCGATCGAGGTCTCGTTCGACGACAGCGCGCCCGGGTCCGGGGTCGAGGAAAGCCACATGCGCCTGGCCCTGACCGAGGGCGGCCTGGCCGGCGCCACGCCGGGCGCCACGCTGGGGCTCGGCACCACCATCCTCGGCGGGTCCGGCAACGCGGTGCGGGTGTGGTTTCGCTGGGACAACTCGACCGGCGGCGGCGAGTCGACGGAAATGCGCATGCAGTTGACCGCCCGCAACGAGGCCGCGATCCCATGACCACCGCCGACGACACCATCCAGCGCCTGACCCGGCAGCCGCGCGGCACCGGGCGCCTGGATACGCCGGCGGTGCGCGAGGCCCTGCCCGAGGCGATCTCCGAAGCGGTACCTCCGGGAACCGACACGTCGCCGGGGGGCCTGGTGTCGCCGCTGGTCGAGCAGGCCTACGCCGGGTCGACCTATTACAGCCTGGTGAGTTCCGACGGGCTGTTTGTGTATGAGTACGGCGATCAGACCGAATACGTCGACGACGACGGCACCGGGGTGTCGATGGTGGTCAAGCATCTCGACATGACGCCGTGAACAAACTGCGCCCGTTCAAGGCGCAGGGAATGCCCTGGCACGGCCTGGCCACCGACGGCGTGCTGCCGACCACGGTCGGCAACAAGACCGTCGCCTATGACGCTACCGGCTTTGTCGGACCCTGCAAGGCGGTACGCCACCCGCAGGCGCCCGGAGTCTCGCGCAACACCGCGCAGGTGGCGCGCGATACCGCGCAGGGCCACACCTGGCGCGACTATGCGCTGTTGACCGGGCCGCAACACAACGTCAACGGCGGGCCGGCGCTGGGTGCAGATTCATGGCTGTACTGCGACGCCGGCGGCGCGACCTGGGTGATGCGCCTGGAGGCGATCGACAACGGCGCGACCATGACCTTCAAGCTGTGGCTGGATGCGCTGTTCGGGCGCAGCGGGCGCGATCGGTCGTTCACGCCGCAGGTGCTGGCGACGCTGTCGAGCTGGGCGCCGGAGATCCCGAGCTGGTACGGTGGCAGTTACACCGCCGCCGATGTCATCGACGAGCTGATCGTGGCAACCGCCGAGACCATCGCGCCAAGCCCCGACGGGGCGTCGGTGTTTGTCAATATCCGCTGTACCGACCAGGCGATATGCGCGGCGGTCTATCCCGAGACCGCCGAGATATACAGCCGCACCGACTTCTGGCCGGTTAACGATTCAACCGTGGCGGTGCTTGAGATCGCGATCAGCGGGCTCGGTGACATCGACGACGACGGCAACGGCATCACCGCCACGCTTACCGAGGACATGGCGTACGAGACCGGCACCACACCGCTGGTCACCAATCGGCAGAAGTGGACCAGCGCGGCCTGGGGCACGCCGTATAGCTGGGATCTGTCCGAGACCGCGCAACCGACCGCGCCGACCGGCGGCGCCTGCCCGGCGGATGAAACGCTCGAGTACACGTTTACGGCGTCCTTCACCAACCAGCAGGGCGACAACCCCTACGCGACCAGCCGCACCGGGATCGAATACGACGCGGTGCTTTACAAGACGCCGGACGGCACCATCGAGCGCTCGGTGATCGAGCACAACGACAGCGGCTACACCACGGTGACGCTGGAGGGCGCCTATTCGGCCACCTTTGACCTGAACAACTGCCTGACCGACGGCCCGAGCTTTTCCTATGATGGCGGGCCGACGGGCTGGTATTACACCAGTTGCACGCAAGGGGCGGCGACGCTAGGCACGCGCACGCGCACCAGCACGCGCAAATACTGGTCGCTGTCGATCAGCGTGTTCGGTGAGGTCTACAGCGTCGAGACCCTGTCCGACAACTGGACCGAAGACCACGACCTGATCCAGACTTTCGGCGGCGGCACCGGCTTCCAATATCCCAACTGTGGCAGCCTGCCGAGCGCCGACACACCGACCAGCGGACAAGAGGCGGAAGTCGACGGCCAGGCCGTGACCGGTTTCCCTGATATGACCGTCTACCATGAGATGCGCCTGCTGGCCTCGAACCTGGCCTACGTCTTGTTGGACTATCCGCAGCTCGCCGGCGTCAATCGCGATATGCACGAGAACGTGGTCGGTGTGAACGAGGCCGGCACCGCGTCTGAGCTGCTGGACCAGACCACCGCGCACGCGCCGCTGGGCACCGCGCGCAAGGTGCCGGATCTCCGCAAACTGGTGTGGAGCTGGCAGCCGGTGAGCGAGGAGAGCAGTTCGGCCGATGTCACGCTGTTTGTGAGCTATTCGGGCGACCGCTACCAGTACATATAAAAAACCCCGGCACCTGGCCGGGGTGAATGATCCGCGCGCGGCGTGCGGTTATCCGCAGTCGACGCCGGGCGCTGTGGCTGATCTGGATAGGAAAAAGGCGACCCCGGCATCCTGCCGGGGCCTTGCCGCCGCTGCACAAAAACCGGCGACTAATCGAGATCGGTGGGCTCGATCGCGGCCAAGGTCTTGGCCAGGTGATGCGAGGCCGCCTGCACGGCCTGGAAGGGTTCGATCAGGCCGCAGGCCTCGATCAGCAACGCCGGATCCCCGATCGGGGCCTCGATCGTCGACCAGCGAAAACGGCAATCCCGGCACACGCGCCGGCGCCGGATCATCAAACCGCCGGCGGTGGGCCTGCTGTCGGCCGTGCGGGTGGTTTCGCTGCCACACTTGGGACATTTCATAACTCGATCTCCTGCACCAGCTCGCGCAGATCGCGCAACAAGGCGATGCCGGCGCGGGTGTCCGGGCGCTCGCCAACATCGGCGCGGTGTTCGAGTTCCTGGTCAATCCATGACCCCGCGCGCGTTGACCAATCGGCCAAATCGTCGAGGGCGTTTGTTGCTGCGCGGTTCCGCAGCAGCGGAAGCTGTTTAAGATCGTTCATCGGTAAACCTCTTAGCGCGCTTGCGCGATTGGTAACTGGCGACGATTTCGATCGCCAGCAACAACACGGCCATCAGGGCCGCGCCGGCGATCATGCCGTCGATAAAGCTGGGCCAGTGTGCGGGGATCATTGGCGCTTCTCCGGTTCGACAAAAGGGACGACATTGTCGGCCAAGGTGGCCTGCGCCGGCCGCTTGTCCGTGACCGGGGTGATGATCACGCTGTCACCTTCCGGGCTTTTGCAGCCGCGCAGGGTGCAGCCGATCGTGCTGATGGCCCGGATGATTTCAACCAGGGGGATGTCGGGGTCGACGTAAAGCCGTACCGCGCGTTTTTTCATGGCGTTTCTCCGCGTTGATTAGTGTAGAGCCCTGAACATTGTGCACAAGGCTAATCCGACCATAATTTAGAAACGGCACAAGGTAAAGCACAAAAAAGCGCCGCGCTTTTTGTTGCTTGACTTCCCGCGCACTATGCGCCACGCTTTCCCGCCATGGACATCAAGCTTTACGAACCGACCCTGGCGCTGATGCGATCCACCGACGTGCCGGTGAATGTGATTTGTCGCGATCTCGGGCTATCAAAGCGCTGGTGGTCCAATGTGATGGCCGGCAACATCAAGGATCCCGGCGTGCGCCGGATGGAGCGCCTGTATGCCTATCTCGCGCGAAGCGCAGATCGCGGTGGTGATTCTGGACCGACTGATACAGGCCGCGCGCATGAGCTGCGCCGATCAGCCTGACGAGGGCAAGTGCATGGCCTGCGCCGAGCCGCTTCAACCGGCCGAATGGGGCCTGTATTGCGCGAGCTGTCGCCGCGATCAGGTGCGCTGGGAGAATCAGCGCCCATGCTGATCGGCATTGCCTGTTGTGATCATGTGACCTTTGGCGCCTGTCGGGATTACCTGCAGGCGCAATGGCCGGACCCGGCGCTGGGCATACGCCGCATCCTGCACGCCAACGACGCCGCCGCGGTGCGTCACTATGGCGGGCTGGTCGTGCATATCGAACACCACCCGGCGCCCAACTTTCCGGTGAATATCACCAGCGCGGGCTTCGACTGCCACGTCGGCGACGCGGTGCTGGCCGGCGCGGTGCATTCGAGCGAATACCTGCCACGGCTGCTGGCGATGCTCAGGCCGTGGCGCAACAACGAAAAAACCACCAAGGGAGACACACCATGACCAGCTACCCCTCTGCGCTTGTCCTGTTATTCGGCGGGCTCATCATGCAGCAGCTCACCGGCGAGCCATGGTGGAAGGTAGTGGCGGCTGTCGGCGTGGCGCTGATCGCGCTGGGTGTGCTGCTGGACATCGCCAACTGGTCGCTCGACCGTTACAAGCGCCGTCTTCAACGTCAAATCGAGGCTGCCCGCAAGGCCAGCGCCCGCCGCGCCACGCCACCGTCGTCGCTTTGAGCTGGCGTTGTCGCTGCCCGGCCTGCTGTGATGACCCCTTGCCAACCTACACCGCACGCCACATGGCCGAGTGTGAAGCGCGCATGCTGGCCGGGTGGTCGCGTGCGCGCCGCCTCGATTACCTCGACAAGGTCGAGCGCCGGCGCGGGTTGGATGCAGTCGTCGCGCTGCGCTACCACCTTGCCCGACTCCCGACCCCTCGTCATGAGTGAGGCGGGAGGCGTTGCGCAACACCGCAACACCGACACAACCACGCGACCGGGTTTGGGGTCCTTCGGTGACTTCCCGCGCTCG
>Ga0180438_10002259_pt1 | contig 32100 bp, 27 predicted proteins | sample SS_ome_12_FD_132455 | JGI IMG/M metagenome (GOLD analysis project Ga0180438, IMG submission 132455) | Hypersaline lake sediment archaeal communities from the Salton Sea, California, USA - SS_3_D_2 metaG | ecosystem: Environmental > Aquatic > Non-marine Saline and Alkaline > Hypersaline >... | reverse complement strand
CCTGTCCGGCCGCAGGCCCACGTCCCTGCAGCGGCTGCTGCTGTTCATTGCCCCCGGAATTTACTTCGCCGTTGTTCTCGGTTCTCTGCGATCAATCAGCTTCCCCCTGGCGGGAATCGTCACAGTCCTCTACTACGCTTATCTCGCCGCCCTGGGGGTGTATGCCAACCTCACTCGAAAGCGGCGGCGGGGACCGCTTCCCGAAAACCTTCAGGTGTTCTTGGGATTATCCATCGTGGCTTTTGCCGTGATGATCCTCTCCGGCCTCCCTTACTTCTTCGGGTATGCCGGAGCTCTGGCCAACGTCTTGCCCCGGGCCGCCCTGTGCCTGTCCTGGGGGGTCGCCGGTACGCTCTGTGTGGCGGAGAAGACGGTGGAGACGCACCTGTACAATATCTACCGCAAATGCGGATGCCGGAATCGGGTGGAGCTCTTGAATTCCCTCCGCCGCTACCAGTCTCCGGACTAGGGGAAACCCCCTAGTACAGCCATCTTTTCAAAATCAGGGAAACTCCCGATTTTCGACGGTTGTCGATCAGGCTACCTTTGACGCTGAAAACAAAATCGGGAGGTACGATGATGGAACAACAATACAACGGGAAAACAGGAATGCGATGGAAACTGTACATCCTGATCCTGGTTCTGGCGGCTGTCGGGGCCCTGGGGTTGCTGCCCTCGGTCCCGGCGATGTTTGCCGGGGTACAGCAGAGTTCCGGAATGCCCCTGCCGCTGTTCATGGTGGCAACTTTCCTGCAGACTTTCCTCCTCACCGCCGTGCTGGGCTTTCTGGGTCTGCTGCTGAGCAGGAAAACGGGTCTGGGAGCTCCTTTGCTCGAGTCCCTCGTCTATCGAAATGCAGATACCGTACCCGGCGCGGCTGCAACGCCTTCTTCTGCGTCGAAATCCGGTTTGGTCGGCGTCCTTGGTTCATCAGCCGTTATTGGCCTGCTGGCCGGGGCGGTTGTCTTTGGCGTCGGTCTGGTGTTCCTCCGGGGAATTGAAATCGAGCTGACCGAAGCTGCATCTGCGACCGGCTGGTGGCAGGGACTCCTTTCCAGCCTCTATGGGGGTATTAACGAAGAGATCATGATGCGTCTGTTTTTACTGAATGGGCTGCTCTGGGCGCTCACCCTTTTCGGCCGGAGTGCTGTTCTGGAGGAGGGGATTGCTGTCGGCGATGTCGGCGCATTTCAGTGCGGATGTGCTGATGCACGGGATTCTGCCCCTGGTATTTCCAGCCCTGGCCGGCGGCTGATCCACGGTAATGCAAAACGCCCCTACATCTTCTTTCTCTCTGGCCGGCGTGAGCAGCTACGGCGATCTGGATGGCTCTGTCCAGCACTAGGACTTCCAAGCCGCTTTGGCTTCGATATACTTCTGCAGCACTTCGTCGTTGATATACCCGAACTCGATGGCGATTTCCCCGAACAGCCGGCCGTCTCCGGCCTTTTGGGCATCCAGTATTTCCTGCACTTGTTGTTGATTGATTACGCCGATTCTGAGCAAAAATTCACCGATTTTTTCTGGCATGTCAGGCATAGAACAAACTCCGGTTCAGGTGTTTGCCTAGCATTATATGGGGAACAAGGAAAGAATCAATGCGAGGCGCGAAATTTATTGGTGGATAAAGTCGATACGGAAATCGCGGTACCTAGGTGCGTTCCGGAGAACGGATGCTTTTGATCGCCAAACCCGCCAGGAGGGCAAACAGAATGATCGTAGCCCAGGCGAACCAGTCACCGAGGTAGCCGTACAGCGTTCGAATACCCCGGACCGGTACGTCGGCAAGCATCAGACGGTCCCGGCTCATGAAGTAATCCTGCCGGGCCAGCACCGTTCCTTTGGAATCGGCGGCCATGGAGGTGCCCTCATTTACCTGACGAACAACGGAATACCCGCCCTCGACGCCGCGAATCAACGCCGGTTCGGTGTGGAAAGGCCGGATACGCTCGGAGTCATAACCGGGCACCAGCATGATGTCGGTACCGGATTTGGCCGCCTGCCTCAAGAATCCCGGGAAATCGAGGTCGAAACAGATCGCGGCGGTAAGAGTGCCGTAGGGTGTTTCGACGGACTTGATCAGGCCGTCGGAATCCACGGGAAGCCAGGATTTCGTCTTCTGGTAGGTAAAGACCAGCTCGCCCCGTGGGGTGAACATCAGCACCTTATTGTAGTTCAGGCTGGTACCGTAGCGTAATTCGAGGATCGCCGGGGCGAAGTAGATGCCATTTGTTTCGGCAAAGTCCCCGGCTCGGGATATGAAGCGCTCCAGATCGTCCTGCGAAAGCACGCCGTTGCCCTCGGCCCAGAATACGATCCTGGCTCCGGCCTGCACCGCCCGGATGCTCTGCTGGAAAAGCTGATCCTCGATTGCGCGCATCTCCTCTTCGTAGCGGGTGACTTCTTCCTTGGGAGTACCGAGATCGAGGAGCGACCAATAGTTGCGTGGATGTTCGACGGTGATGCCCGCTACCCGGACGGTCTGAACGCGGGAGGCGGAGGTGGCGATGCGTGCGGATCCGTAGGTCAGAACCAGGAGTGCGGCGAGTGTGAAGAGAGCCGCTGGATTTCTTTCCGGACGGGCGGTTCCGCCGCCCATTCTCAAATCAAAGCCGTTCTCCCAGGCATTGTTCACGATCGAGGCAAACCAGGTGATGAGGAAGGAGATTCCCCAGATGCCGGTTATCGATACGGTTTGAACGATGGTGGTGAAGGCGAACTGGGTCGAACCGAAGGAGAATAGGGTCCCGAGGGGGGTGAACCCCAACAGGTAGTCCGTGACCACGTAGGCGGCCGGGAAAACCAGGGTTGAACCGAGGCCGGTGAGGCGCGGTGCCAGGGCTCGGTCGATGTACAGCACCAGGATCAGCGGCAGGGGAACGACCGCCGGCAGGACGATCTGAGCCACTGGGGGCAGGTCCCACGCTCCGATCATGTTCGACAGAAAAGCCGCATACAGACAGGGCAGCGCGAGCAGGGGGACGTACCATTTTTCCTGATTCCTGAAGAAGCGGAGCAGGAACACCGGGGCGATCCAGGCGGCGGCCGGGGCGCTCCAGCGCCAGCCGATCAAGGCGTTGGCAGCAGAGCCGAGCCCGAGCCACAGCAAATCGTATCCGAGTCCGTTTGTTCTGGTTCTAGTCATTTTGAGATCTCCTTTGATTTCATGCACTTTTGCATCAAAACGCATGCTTATGTCTATTGATTAGATCTTATGATTTAAACAATTGTTTTAATCAATGGTAACATAGCTCGGAAGAGATGCAAAGTCAAGAAGAATTTTCTTGTCCTACTCCCGCCACTGCACGCGGATCACGCGGTAGGGGATGCCGCGGCTGCCGAAGTACCTCAACCAGCGTCTCTGATTGATCTGCAGCTGGTCCCCCGGCCCCTTGACCTCGATCAGCTCGTAGGGAGGCACTTTTCGCCGGCGGGAAGGAGCGAACAGGATGAGATCGGGGAATCCCGATTTGTTGGCCCCCGGATACTCGCTCAGTTTGTCGAAGATCGCCACCAGATGCTCGCGGGGGATGATGCGAACGCTTTGTTCGACCAGCTCCCGGGGCAGGTATTTCCAGTGCACCAGATCGCAGGCGATCCCCTCCTTGAGGTCGTAGAGCTCGAGGATTTCCTCCGGCCAGGACGCCGCATTCTCGATATGACGCAGACGCTCCTCGATAAACCGCGCCCGACGGCGCCGGAACTCGGGCCGAAACAGATCCTGCGGACCCCGCTGATAGCGGTTGAAGAAGGTTCCGGGCAGGGAAAGGAAGACGATGTCCCAGAAGGCCAGACCGAACAGGCCGATCCAGAGTACGTTCTCGGCGTGATAGGCTTTGAATCCCTGTCGCCGGTAGTGGCGAAGCACCCTTTCCTCGACCCCGATGTTCGGCTCGTATTCCAGTTCGAGCAGGTGAATCGGTAACTCGAATCGCGCCGTGCTGGGAAGCCGCATGCCGAGTTTCCGGGAGAGCCTGCGGATGTAGCGTTCGGCGAACTCCTGTTCCGCTTCCTCCCAGGGATCACTGACGATTTCCCGACACAGCTCGAGGCATTCCTGCAAATGCCCCCGTCGCTCCAGGATGCGGGCTCGCCGTTCCCGGGAAGGGGGTCGCTCGGCCAGGCTGTAGAGGTACAGGGCCTGGCCGTCATTTCCGATTCGTTCCAGCTGCCGGGCGATTCCGTTGATGAGGTTGTCCCGCATCCGTCTCAGATTCGGATCTTCGCCTATGGTATTTCGTTCCGGCAGGTACTCGAGCAGCTCAAGCAGCGCGTTGCTGTCGATTTCGTGCGCCGGTCGTCCCTCCACGGTCTTGTAGAAGGCATCGTTCAGCTCGATCAGCCGAAGGGTTTGCTCCAGGACCTCCCGGGAGCGAAACAGACGATCCTTCTTACGGATCTTGTAGGACTCATAGCGGACGTGACCCAGATCCGTTACGACGAACTCGTTAAGTTCCTGATAGAGGTTGCCGAAGAAAAGCAGGCGGTAGATCAGGACCTCTTTCTCTTTCAAGGGGTGGTAGAGGTGAAACCGCTCTCGTATCCACGCTCGGATATCGCCTCGCAGAGACAGGGCCAATTCCACCAGCTGATCCTTGCGCAACGTTTTGAGAGCAGTCCTCGGCAGATCCCTGTCGGAGTCCGTCTCATAGTTCTCGATCAGTTCGAGAATCTCGGCTTTTCTGAGCAGGACCAACTCTTCTGACAGCTCCCAGGGTTCGTCACGCTCGAGGAAAGCCTCTGCGGTGAGTTCCTCAGCGGCAGCTTCAATATCGGCGATTTCGCTGTAGTGTAGAGTGTCGCTGCGGAACAGGGGACCTTTTCGTGAAATCAGACGCACGTACAGACGGCGGGCGCCCACCGACAAGGAGCGAAAGATTTGCGAGAAGATCTTTTCATCGGCCGTAAGGATGTCCTCGTAGTGATTGTCGACGAAGCTGAGGATCCTCTGGAAGTTGTCCAGGTAGTATCCGACGGGAAGCTCCTCCGGGTACTCCCGAGACACGGGCTTGCTCATGCAGGCTCCTGATCATTCATTTGCGAGTTTCTCCAGAGCATACGAGATCATACCCTTCAACCTGAGAGTAATGCCAGAACTCGTACGGATAGGCTATGAAACCGCAGCCGAGCATGATCTCGGAGATTTGTTTTCGGTTATTGCGGGCGGATGCGGACACGAAGGGAGAAGACATGGGGGTACGCTCGCTGAAGGAAGCCGCCGCTTCCATCCGCTCGGTCCAGTACCGTCTCGCTTCATTTTCTTGTTTCGATGACCTATTGAAATGTCTGAGATTATTCCGGTCGGTTAGAAGGAGTTGCAGGGGTGGATCGATTACTGTTTGGTGCCGTTGAAGAAGTACTTCTCACAACGCTGAAAATTACGTTGGCAGGGGAGGCTGAACGGGATCGTCAACCAGCACACACGGGTTCAGACAGAGAGAATCTGGTATTTGGATTCGAAACGGACAGCAATCCCCTCTTTTTCCGAGCGGATGACTCGCCCGTTGGTTTGGATCTTGCTCCGTATCCTTTGTCTCACCGGTAGGAAAAACGTCAGCTCAACAGAGGTATCGAGCGGAAGGGGGCGTTCCATACACACGTATGCGCCGTCCGATGATATATCGCGGGTATACAGCTCCAGTTGACTGGCTCTGTTTTCCAGTTCTTGAAGCACCGTGTGCAGCCGGAGATCGAAACGCTTCACTTCTCTCTTTTCCTGGTCCTCAGTTGTTTCTTTCATTTCCGCATCCTGTTGGTTTCTGCATTGTATGCTCTCATTGATATGCAATACTCGTACCAGACCCGCGTATTTTCGATTATAGTATTTAAAGTTCTATGCTGTATGAAAATATATAATGAGCCGTTTCAGCTATGAATCGAAACAGGCGGAGGTGCGATTACAGCATTGTAATAATAAGGACTCGGAGTCATTCGCCGATCAGCCGTTTGAGGGCTTCTTTGGGCGAGGCCTTGGTGGTTTTGAGCTGCTTCAATACCTCCACGGTGGAGGGGAGATCATTGCCCTTGGCTTGGTAGAGATTGTAGAACAGTTCCAGATCCTGGTTGTAGCGCACGAAGGACATGATGTAAGCGTTGTTGGCCGGGATACCCCCGAAACCGCGGAACCTTTCGGTCTTGAACAGCTGAGGAGCTTCAGATAGCAGGCGCCGATTGAACTCCTCCACGGTCCTCAGCTTCTCCGCCAGGATCGTCTCCCGCTCCGTCTCCACACCGTAGATCCTGTCCAGTTGATCGTGCAGATCGATGATCCGGTCCCTGAACACATTCCAATCGTCCAACGCAGCCAGCGCCTGGCTTTGGGCCGCGGAACCCGCCCCGTAGAGGTCCCGGAGGAAGGATAGAGCCCCCTCCCGGCCCACAAATGTGGCCAGTTCCTCGTTGAACTGGATCTCGTTCTTGATGAAGATCGTTGCGTGGGTTTGTTCGTGGATGATCAGGTCGGCCAGGGCGTAGAGCGAGTAGTCGGTCATGAAGCTGTAGATCGGATCGGAGAGCAATCCCAGGGTACTGAAACCGTCCACCCTCCTGATCCAGACATCCAGGCCTCGTTTCTCGAGCCTGGCGGCCTCGCGTTCGGCATCCGGTTTTTCGTAGAAACCCTTGTATGGAAAAGAACCGAGGAAGGGAAAGCGCCACTGGTGGGGAGTGAATGAGTCCGCGGCACAGGCGGTGACCACATCGACCACGTAGTCCTTGTCCAGCTCCAGATAGCGGGTGTAGTTCCTGTTCCGCTCCAGACCGATCTCCTCGACGGCATAGCGGCGGATCTCCTGGACGGTACGCAGCATCTGCTCCACATCCCCACTGCTCGCTCCTTCGGCCAGAACCCTTTCGATGGATCGGGCGCGGGTGTTGTAACTCAGGAGGTAGGTTCCCTGTTTGAGCAGGTAGCAGCCGCCGAGCAGAGGAAAGACGCCGAGAATGAGCAGTGCTGCACGTTTCATAGATTCGACGGCATTGTAGTCGGAACTGTAGCGAAGGGGGAAGAGGCGTCACGCGTCGCTACCCCTCGGCAGGTGTTGCCTTGACCTCCGGTTTTGACGGAGGTAGAGTTTTGGCAGTGGGAGGTGAGGATGAAAAAGCCTTTGCTTTGGTTCGTATTATTCTGCAGCAGCTGTATCCTCCTGCAAGCAGACGATCAGGGTGTTTTGTATCAGGAGGATTTCAGTCGCTTCTCCGGCGACGGCTGGGAGCTGGAGCAAGGCTGGCGGATAGTTGAGGAGGGACGTGATGAAGTTCTGAGCGGCGCTGGTCATCAGTGGGCAACCTACAGGCGTTTTCTGGCAACCGATAACCGGCTGAGCTTCCGCCTGAAGCTGCTCCAAGGATCGATCCACCTGGTTTATCGTATGGGGCAGGAGGGGCGTTACTTCATCTCCTTTTCCTCCCGGGGTTCCTCCCTGCACAAGCAGTACTGGCCCGACACCTTCCTCGATCTGCCGGTCCGTTCCACCACTGCCCATAAACCGGGACGCTGGCATCGAATAGAGATCATCGGCGAGGGCGATACCATTTCCTTCTCCGTCAACGGGCGAACCGAGTGGAGCTACACGGATCGGGAAGCCCTCAAGAGCAGTACCTTTGCCTTCGAGTCTCTAGAGGATTGCATCGCTCAGGTCGATGATATCGTTGTCTTCGGCAAGAGCGCTCCCCTTTCGCAGAAATGGATTCGCACCGGAGGTCCTCTGGGGGGATTGGGATACGACATCCGTATGCGACCGGACAATCCGGATATCCTCTACGTCACCGACGCCTATGCCGGGGTTTTCAGGAGCAATGACGGCGGACAGTCCTGGGAGCCCATCAATTCCGGTATCGGCACCCGGGCAGGACCCTCGGGAGATGCTATTCCCGTGTTCTGTCTTTCCATAGATCCCCACGACAACGATATACTCTGGATCGGTACCCAGAACGTACGGGGAATCTTCAAGTCCACGAATGGGGGAAAGAGCTGGGTTCAGATGGACCGGGGAGTGGAGGAGCGCTCCGGTATTACCTTCCGCGGATTCACCGTGGACCCCCGCAGCTCCGAGATTGTCTATGCGGCGGCGGAGCTTTCCAGCTGGGCTTGGGCCGGGGAGGAGCGTAAGGGCAGGGAGTTCGATCTGACCCGGGGCGTGGTCTACAAGACCGTGGACGGAGGCCGGAACTGGAAGGCGGTTTGGCGGGGAGACAACCTGGCCCGCTACATCTGGATCGATCCCGAGAGTCCGGAAACCGTGTACGCGTCCACGGGTATCTTCGATCGCGAGGCGGCCAATTCCAACCCCTCGGCCGGCCGGCCGGGCGGGGTGGGAATCATCAAGAGCACCGACGGAGGAAAAACCTGGAAGCAGGTGAATCGGGGAATGACCAATCTGTACACGGGCAGCCTCTTTCTGCATCCCCGGAATCCGCAGATCCTGCTGGCCGGCACGGGGAACAACCAGTACTACGATCACAACGGCGTTTATTTGAGTCTGGACGGCGGAGCTTCCTGGCGCCAAACCCTCAGCGGGGATGATATCACCTCGGTAGAGTTCGCCCTTTCGAATCCCCGGATTGCCTACGCGGCCGGCATCAACGGTGTCTATGCCAGCGCTGACGGAGGTCGGAGCTGGAAGCGGATCTCCCCGGGGCGGCACGGGTGGGGTCCTCCCGGGGTGCGAGCCGGATTTCCCATTGATCTGCAGGTCGACCCCCGAAACCCGGAGCGGATTTTCGCCAACAATTACGGGGGCGGCAATTTCCTCAGCACCGACGGCGGGAGGAGCTGGATTGCGGCCAGCCGGGGTTACACGGGCGCACAGACCCGGGACATCGCGGTCGACCTTCGGGACTCGAACAAGGTGTACGCCGCCGCCCGCAGCGGGATTTTTTCCAGCCGGGATGCGGGCTCGAGATGGCAGGGGCTGGGCCATGATCCGGTCAATCTGCTGGAATGGAACGCGGTGGTTGTCGATCCGGATGATTCCCGCCATCTCTTGGCGGCCAGCAACCACGAGCAGATCATCGCGGAGAGTCACGATGCCGGAGGCAGCTGGAGGATCGTGAATCACACGGGCAAGCCTGGTATGAGCTGGCGGGTGATCGCCTTTGCCCCTTCGGATCCACGAGTCGTTTACGCCGGAGTTTCGGCCTACTTCTCCGCCGGCAGCTTCGACAACACCATGCCTGCTGGGGGCGTTCAGATCTCTACAGACGGAGGGACCGCCTGGCGGGATGCAAACGACGGCCTCTCCAAGTCTTCGAACGTCAGCGCTCTGGCTGTCGATCAGAGCAATCCGAGGATCGTCTATGCGGGCACCTTGGACCGGGGAGTCCTAAAGAGCACGGATTCAGGAGGTCACTGGGTTACGGCAAACGGGGGCATGCCCTCACGGCCTAGGGTTTTATCCATCCTCCAGAAACCGGGAGAACCGGAAGTCCTGCTGGCGGGCTTGGAACGTGGTGGTGTGTACCGCAGTCTCGATGGGGGGAAGAGCTGGAAAGCATCGGCTGCGGGGATGAATCCGGAAGGCAGCGTATCCGACCTGGTATTTGATCCGGCGAGGCCTGAGGTTCTCTACGCTGCCGACCTGTCCAGCGGGGTGTACCTCTCCGAAGATGGGGGAACGAGTTGGCAGCCGGTCAACAACGGCCTGCGGACCCGCGCGGTCAATGCCCTGACGATCTCTGCAGACGGCGGCAGGCTCTATGCGGCAACCGAGGGTGAGGGGGTGTTTCGCCTGGATATTCGGTGATATGGACTACGATCTACATTCCGGGACGTATCTGATTCTCCTCATGCTCCTCTTGGCACTCCTGTTGATCGGATGCGCGGGACACGATCCGTCCGGAGGAAGTTCGCATGCCGGGTCGGGAAGCTGCAGCCTCTGCGGAGTGGTCCGGGATGCGCACGGACCGGTTGCCGGTGCCGTGGTACGGATTCAAGCGACCGACACGGCTGTGACAAGCGACCTTGGCGGCCGGTTTCTCTTCGAGGATCTGCGCTGCGGCGAGCCGGTTAGTCTGACTGCCTGGTCGCCGGGGTATTACATCGGGGGTGGTATCCCCTACTCTCCATCTGGTCGCCCCGGGGAGTCGGAGGTGGAGATCCTTCTCACCGCCCACGCTGCAGAGGACAACCTCTCCTACCTCTGGCTTCCTTCCGAACAGTTTCCCGGCAGGGGGGAGAACCAGGGCTGCGCCGAATGCCACAGCTCTGAAAACGGAGGACCGCCGGAACTGGAAGGTCTGCTTCCCGTGGATGAATGGCGACAGGATGCTCACGGGTCCTCCGCCGTCAATCCCCGCTTCCTCAGCATGTACTTCGGTACCGACGTTTCCGGTCGCAAAAGCCCGCCGACGAAATTCAGCCGGAACCGGGATTACGGACCGGTTCCCCTGCCCCCGGACCCGCGGCGGCCCTACTATGGACCCGGCTACAAGCTCGACTTTCCCGACAGCGACGGCAACTGCGGAAGCTGCCACATTCCCATTGCGGCTGTGGGGAAACCCTACGGTGTAAATCCGGCGGATATCTCGGAAGCGGCGGCGGAGGGGGTCTCCTGCGATTTCTGTCACAAGATCTGGGATGTCCGGTTGCAGGAAGACGGCCTTCCTTCGGCGAATCGCCCGGGTGTGCTCTCTGTTGAGTTGCGGCGGCCCGAGCAGGGGCACCAGCTGTTCATGGGGCCCTTCGACGATGTGGCGCCGGGTGAGGACACCTATCTCCCCCTTCAGCGGCAGAGTGCCTTCTGCGCTTCCTGCCATTTCGGCGTTTTCTGGGATATCCCGATCTACAACTCCTACGGGGAGTGGCTGGACAGCCCCTACAGCGATCCGGTGGAAGGACAATCCTGTCAGGACTGCCACATGCCCAAACGAGGCGCCGAGTACTTCGTACGACCGGACAAAGGAGGTCTGAGACGCGATCCCTCCCGGATATCGAGCCACCTGATGCCGGGTGCTCTGGACGAGGAGCTGCTGCAGAACGCCCTCACCATGACGGTAACTGTCGAGCGGAAGCGCGACACCCTCGGTGTTCGGGTGGAGCTGGTCAATGATCAGACCGGCCATCACGTTCCCACCGACTCGCCCCTTCGTCATCTGATTCTCACGGTTCAGGTAACGGACGGGGAGGGCAGGCTGTTGCCTCGTCTGGAAGGACCGGAGCTTCCGTCCTGGGCCGGGCCGTACATCGACACATCCGGAAAGGTCTATGCAAAGGTGCTGGAGGAGCTGTGGACGGAGGTCTCCCCCAGCGGCGCCTACTGGAATCAGACGCGGATCCTTTCCGACAACCGTCTGCCCGCCTACGGACGCGACCTCAGCCGCTACGTGTTTTCAGCGCCTGCATCCGAGCCGCTGGATCTGGAGGTACGGCTGGTCTACCGCCGGGCCTTCCGGGAGCTGATGGAGCAGAAAGGCTGGCAGACCGATGATATTCTGATGGAGCAGTACCGGAGCCGTCTTCCCCCCAGCGGCGATCAGCTCGACAACCCGGATATCCCCTGATATAGTGATCCCATGGGCGTGAGGATCATCGGCATTTCCGGCGGGTCCGGGTCCGGCAAGACCACGATCGTTCAGCGGATCTCCCAGATCATCCCCGACTTCATCTGTCTTGCCCAGGACAGTTACTACAAATCCGCCGAATTCGTAGACAATGAGAACATCACCGCCTTCAACTTCGACCACCCTTCGGCGTTCGATACCGACTTGATGGTCGAACAGCTGCGGGACTTGAAACGGGGAGAGACGATCCAGGTTCCTGTGTATGATTTTGTGCACCACCGGCGTAAGGAAGAAACCATGGCCGTAGCCCCGCGTAATCTGGTGATCTTCGAGGGCATTATGGTCTTCGTGGATCCCCGGGTGCGGGAGCTGCTGGATCTGAAGCTGTACGTGGACACCCCGGATGATATACGCTTCATCCGCCGTCTGAAACGGGATATTACCGAACGGGGCCGTACCGTGGAGTCCGTGATCACCCAGTACCTCGATGTGGTACGTCCCGGACACCTCGAGTTCGTGGAACCGACCAAGGCCTATGCCGATCTTATCATACCCGAGGGTGGAGACAACGAAAAAGCCCTGCAGGTATTGACCTCGTTTATGCAGGGGATTCGCTAGTCATCGAGGAGGAGGAATCCATGGGAAAAACCGAAGTCTATGCAGCGGAGCTCGAAGAGCTCGTATGGGATCCGAAAAATGCGGCCGGGCTGGCCGAGAAGCTCATGGCGGAATCCAACCTCCCCGGACCGCGAGCCAACCTGGAGCTGGCCGAAGCTTTTTCCAAGGCGGTGTCCACCGCTGCGGCGGAACCTGCCGCCTGGTTGGAAACCCTGTACCACTGGGCTCGCATCTCCGCGGGGGAAGCACCCACCGGAGATCCGCGGGAGTTCCTTCCCTTCTGCGCATTGGTTGCTTTCGGGGTGCTGTACAACACCCATGCCTGCTCGTATCCCTGCACGGGTCCCTGCGACTGTCCTCTCTGGCCGATTCAGAGCGAGCATCTGGTAGAGACGATCCGGCGGGCAGCCGCTGATTCCCGCTGGCGCATTCGCGAAGCTGTAGCCATTTCTCTCCAGCATCTGGGTGAGGGAAATCCGGCAGCGCTGCGCCGCATCCTGGAAGACTGGCTTTCCGACGGCGCCGGGAATGGCGGCTCCCTGGCCGACAGCTCCTTGATGGAGCGGCGGGCCGTGCTGGCCGCTTTGGCCCATCCGCCGCTTCTGGGCGAGGTGGAGTTTGCCCGTTACGCTCTGAAGACCGCCGAGGGGATTCTCGAGGACGCCGCCGGCGTCCCTGCAGAGCAGCGGAAGGGAGAGGCGTTCCAGATCCTGAAAAAGGGACTGAGCTACGCCCTCAGCGTGTTGGTAGCCGGGCTGCCCGAGGAAGGTTTCCCGCTGTTGGAGCGATGGGCAAAACACTCCGACCCGGATATCCGCCGGGTATTGGCGGAAAATTTAAAGAAGAAGCGCTTGAAAGCTCTAGATCCGGACCGCGTAGCCGGCATGCTCGGGACGCTCGGCGGTTAGTCTTCGTAATACCTACATCTCATTCCATTAGTATGATCAGCTACGAACAGGTTTTGGGACGCTTAAAGGCTGCAGCCCGTCCCGGCCAGCTCGTCGGGATGGGGCGGTACGGCATCGCCACGGACAACAGGCTGGGTGTGCAGATGCCCGAACTCCGAGCTTTGGGCAAGCAAATCGGCACAAACCACCGGCTGGCGCTGCGGCATATACAAAACGATTGTCCGTTCTTTCGGTGTTCTGTATTTTCTTACTATTACACTAAAGTATAACGAGACGAAAACGCCGGAAATCACGAAGTACCAGCAGGGTACTCCGTCATGGTTGGATCTGGCCACCACTGACTTGGACGGGGCGGAGAAGTTATACGGCCAGCTGTTCGCCGTGCTTCAGGATACCCGGGGAGCCGTTTTTCAGGTGATCGCCTACAGCAGTTTCGGAATTGAGTGTTTCCATCGGCCAATTCCCGGGAGATATGTTTCCCAGGCAGCGCCGAGGAGTGGTGAGGCCGGGACAGTCTATTCTGTAAGGTTGAGCAGAAAACAGAGTAGTCCGGAGTCTCGAAAATATACCTTGGGTGTTTTTACCATGCCCTTGGCGATGTTCGTGAACCATGGCTCCGGCAGAACAATCTGTCAGGATGCCGATCCTGTAGCTGGATACCGCTTGTCCAATCCTGTCCGCCCGGATATAGTCGCAAATATAGAATGGGTCATCCTCTCCTCCAAAGCCTCTCCTCCGATTTTTTCGCGGTAATCCGACGTCGGGGGGAGGAGTACTTCCACGAGAACAGGGTGAGGCTTGCCGAGGCCGATCCGGGAGACCCCGGAAGGGTGCTGGCCTTCGTGCAGGGATCCCGCCGCTACACCGTGCAGCTTGGCTTCGAAGGCTTGGAGATCAGCTACTCCTGTACCTGCCCTTATTTCTTCAACGAAGAAGAGCCCTGCAAGCATCTGTGGGCCGTGCTTCTCAAACTGGATCGAAGCGGTTTTTTCAAAAAGTGGGAAGCCGCGCGTTTTCCGGCAGCGGCGGAGCAACCCGTGGACGAAGGCGAGGATCCCTCGGAACTGCCGGGACGGGGGCACGATACGGATCGCCTTCCCGCAGCAATGCGCGGGCTCGACGGGGCGCACACCGGTGATCCCCTTCCAGAATGGAAGTTGGGGTTGGAGCGGATCCGGGAGTACGGGGCGGCGGAAACCCGCTCCGCTCGCAAGCCCTGGCCTCCCGACAGGGAGATCCTCTACCTCTTCGACATTCCCCGCACCCTCTCCGGCGGCCGGGCCACTGTGCATCTGCACTATCGGGACAAGGGCGCAGAGGTAAAGCCCCTATCCGGAAGCGGTTTTCGACTTGAGGATCTTTGGCAGATCCCCGATTCGGGGGACCGGGAGATCCTGGGGGTGTTGCGGGGAGGGTCCTACCAGAACGTGTACGATGAAGAGGCCTTCGGCTACCGTCTGATCGGTCAGGAAATCCAACTTCTCTGTCCCACTTACCTGCTGGATGTGGATCTGGTCCGGTTGCTGCTGCCCAAGATGGCCAAAACCGGACGGCTGTTTCTCAAGACCCGCGAACGTTTCGTTTCGTCCAGGATTGTCTGGGACGAGGGTTCCCCATGGGTGTTCGGACTCACTCTCACGGGGATTCCGGGCGGGGGGAAAGCCCGCCTGGAGGGGGTTTTGAAAAGGGAGGCTGAGAAAATACCCCTCTCCAAACCGGAGCTCCTGCTGATGGGCGGTTTGATGTTCCTCGACGGACGCCTGGTGCGGTACTCGATGAAGGTCTCCTTTTCCTGGATCAGCGTGCTGCGGGGGAGAAAACATCTGACCGTGCCCGCAGAGGCGCTTCCCGGATTCCTCGAGGAGCTTCTATCCTTTCCCGATCTTGGTCCCCTGGAGATCGACGATTCCCTGGGAATTTGCACGATCAGAGACCGACCCCTCCCCAGGCTCAGAGTGAGTAAAGCGGACCGGGTCCGGCATTCGCCCACCGGCGGCGGACTGATCGGAGAGCTCTCCTTCCTCTACGGGGACCAGGTGCTGAGTGCTTCGGCGGAGAGCTCGGGGGTTTATGTCGAGGAGGAGCAGCTGGTGGTCATGAGGGACGGGCAGACGGAGCGTCAAGCCCTGCAGCGGCTGCTCGAGCTTGGGTTCCGGCATGTGTACGAGTACCGCAGCGGCTCCAGGGTATTGAAGTTGGGGGTCCGCAGGCTTCCCGAGGTGGTGGAACAGCTGCTGCAGGAGGGTTGGCAGATCGAGGCGGAGGGAAGGCTGCTGCGCAGCGCCACCGGCGTCAACGTTCATGTGGTTTCAGGAGTAGACTGGTTCGAGATTCACGGAGGGGTGCGTTTCGGGGATACGGAGATCAGTTTGCCGGAGCTGCTCAAGGCTCTTCGCAAGGGGGACGATACGGTTCGCCTGGGTGACGGCAGTTTTGGAGTGCTTCCCGGAGATTGGCTGAAGCAGCAGGGATTTCTGCTCGAGCTCGGGGAATCCCAGGAGGATCATCTGCGTTTTCGCAGTTCTCAGGCCCTGCTCATAGATCTTCTCCTGCAGGACCAACCCGAGTGGAGGGGTGATGAGGTCTTCGAGCGTGTACGAAACAAGTTGAGAGAATACTCGGGCATCAGACCTCTGGACGCACCGGAGGGTTTCCTCGGTGAACTGCGCGGCTACCAGCGGGACGGGCTGGGGTGGTTCGATTTTCTAGATCAATTCGGCTTCGGCGGCTGCCTGGCCGATGACATGGGACTGGGCAAAACGGTCCAGGTTCTGGCCTTGCTGGAAGGGAGGCGAAACGGGAAAGCCTCTCTCGTGGTGGTGCCCAAGTCTCTCGTGTTCAACTGGAAGCAGGAGGCCATGCGCTTCACCCCTGAGTTGAAGATCCTCGATTATACCGGAGTCAACCGCGGGAAAGACACGAAGCGTTTCCGGCGCTTCAATGTGGTGCTGACAACATACGGCACCATGAGAAACGATATCGCGCTGCTCAAAGACTACTCCTTCGATTACATCGTCCTGGACGAAGCCCAGATCATTAAAAATGCGGGCAGTCTGACCGCCAAAGCGGCACGGCTGCTGCAGGGCCGGCGACGGTTGGCCTTGAGCGGCACACCGATCGAGAATCACCTGGGGGAGCTGTGGAGCCTGTTCGAGTTCCTCAATCCCGGGATGCTGGGAGGAGTCTCCTTCTTCAAAAAACAGCTGAGGAACCGGGTAAGCTTGAGTGAGGACACCCGCAGGCTGTTGGCCCGTTACCTGAGACCCTTCATTCTTCGTCGAACCAAGGAGCAGGTGACCCCGGAGCTGCCGGACAAGGTCGAACAGACCCTGTTTTGCCAGCTGGAATCGGCGGAGCGCCGCCGCTACGACCAGCTCAAACGCTACTATCAGCGCAGTCTGCAGCAGCGCATCGAATCCGACGGCCTGGGCCGGTCCAAGATCCAGGTACTGGAGGCGCTGCTGCGGTTGCGCCAGGCGGCCTGCCATCCCGGACTCCTGGACAGGGCAAGCGTGAACCGCTCCAGCACCAAACTCGATCTGCTGCTCCAGCAGCTGGAGGATGTCGCGTCGGAGGAGCGAAAAGCCCTTGTGTTTTCGCAATTCACCAGCCTGCTCAAGATTCTCCGTTCCAGACTGGATGAGCTGGGCTTGAGTTACGAGTATTTGGACGGCAGAACCCGGAATCGGGCCCGCCGGGTCAAGCGCTTTCAGGAGGACCCGGAGTGTCGGCTGTTTCTCATCAGCCTGAAGGCGGGAGGCTTGGGGTTGAACCTGACCGCGGCGGAATACGTTTTCCTGCTGGATCCGTGGTGGAATCCGGCCTCCGAGGCTCAGGCCATCGATCGGACCCACCGCATCGGCCAGGACAAGAAGGTGTTCGCCTACCGATTGATCGCCAAGGACACGGTGGAGGAGAAGGTGCTGGAGCTGCAGCGCTCCAAGCGTGAGCTGGCCGATGCCATCATCAGCCAGGACAAACGGCTGATCGGGGAGCTTTCCCGGGAGGATCTGGCCCTGCTGCTGTCCTGAGCACTATGCTTGCACCCCGGCCCCGGGATTTCACTCGTGCCGGCCGAACGAGCCATGGCCACGGACGGGACAGCGGCGATCCGTTACGGTCTGTAATAGATCGAGTAGCGGGGGCCTTTGGGGTTGATTTTCCGCACCCCCGACTGTACCTCCAGGGCCGATCCGTCGGCAGCGATCCGGTCCAGGGTTTCCCAGGACATGCCACCGAGGGTCACGACGCACTGCCCGCAGCTGCGGCCCTCTTCGTCGACCCAGGTTTTCAGGTACTTGACTGTTCCTTCGTAGACCTCTCCGCCTTCGATACGATCGAATGCCAGGTAGGTGTAGGAGCCGTCGGTGTTGGGGGTGTACACAACCCGGGCTGATCGGCCTTCGTCATTGTACTCCGGGTTGACCCAGGTTCCCGCGATCCCGTGAGTTTCGTCGATCTGTGGAGCGGAAGCAGTCTCGGCGGCCTGCGCCTCTGCGGACTCGGCTTCCGAGGATGATCCTGAGATCGCCTCTTCGGCTTCCGTCGCTACGACGCCTTCCACCGCGGATTCGATCAGGGAATAGCAGGATACCAGTATAGTCAGAAATCCCAGTATGGTTGCGAGCTCTATCAAAGGCTGTCTCATCTCGATTGTCCTCCGGCTTCTAAGATGTAGGGACCCCTGTAGAGAGCCTGTACCATCATATCTCGGGCCGCCCGGCTGTCAAGCATGCACGCTGCGGTAGATGCGGAACGCGAGCCACACAGCGACGGCAGCGGCCGCGACGAAGATGAGGAAAGGCACGAGTTCCAGAGTTCCTTCAACGATCCCGGCTGCGACCAGCATGGCGCAGATGGCTGCGGCCATGGCGGCGCCCTTGATGACCATTACCGATGAGAGCAGGTACCCGATCGGGCGGCGGCGCAAGGCCGTCACGCCGGTGAATATCGCCAGGGGCCCGAAGGCCCAGGTCACCGAATACATCAGATACTGGTAGAACAGGTAGGCGAGAACACCGACGGCGAACAGTCTGGCTCGAATCCTCCCGCGGGCCAGCCAGATCAGACACAGCAGCAACGCCGGCACGGCGGCGAACAGAGTGAAAATATCCCAGCCGATTCCTTCTGCCACGACCCTCTGGGCGTTGTACCGGTAGACTCCCGAGACTATCATTTCGTAGCGTTCGCCTCTCGGGCTGACCACCGTTTCCACCGAGCCGTCTCCTCGAAAGAACACACCCACCGCGGCCGCTGTTCCGGCCAGGATCGCCACTACCAGGGAAAGCGTCACCAGCTCTATGCGTCTGTTTCTACTCACTTCAGGAATCCTTCTTTTACATCCTTACTTTTGCGGCGCCTTCTGGGAAAGCTCGCTGAAACCGTACGGGTCCAGGTCTACCGGGTCGTATGGTTTCCCGACAGTTGTTTTGCACCCGAGCAGAAAGAGGATCGATAGGAGGGCAAACAACAAGCCAAGCAGTTTGTAGGTTCCCATAGGTTCTCCCTTGCCTGTTTATGATTTGTATCGGGATTTGTCGGTGGATTTTACTAAGGGAGGGGAGAATTGTCCAGATACGGCGGATCAGCCAGAGGAAGGCGGTTTTGTGCCGTAGAAGGTATACAGCAGATTCAGAATGAGGCTGCTTGCCTTGATCGCCGCCAGGATGAAGCAGGTGTTCCAGAGACCCAGAATCGGAAGGAGAATCACCCCCCCGATCAGACCGCCGAAATATCCTCCGACCAGATCGGCTCCATACAGCAGTCCGGCGGTGCGGGCGGCCTCCCCGCTGAGGGGTTGTCTTTCCAGTGTCGTTGCGGCGGCGCTGCCGGTTCCAGCTCTCGAAGCGCCGTCGAGGTGCAGCCGCGCTGCCAGGGGAAACTGGAAACCGGTGAGCCCGCCGGAGGTGAAGGACATCAAGAGAAAGAGGGCATGCAACAGCAGGGGCCGGGAGGGAATGGTGAAGGCCAGGGGCAGAACGCTTGCGAAAATCACCAGGCATAGCTCCGTAATCAGGAATGCGGTTGCGCTGCCGCCGCTCCGATCCGGGCGGCGAGTGGCCAGCAGGCTGCTCAGAGCCGCCCCTGCCATGAAAACGGTGACCAGCAGACCGATCTGGTAGTACAGATAGCCGAACAAGGTCTGAAAGGTGAAGATGATGGCCAGGTCGAAGATCATGCCGCAGAACCCGGTCGTGGCGATGGCGTAGGGCAGCGGCATTCGCCGCCTTGCCCTCCCCAAGGCGAGCACGGTGGAAATCGCCAGGGTTGCTGCCGCGATCAGGACCATGATCGTGGATAGACGGGTCCCTTCGATCCTCTCGAAGAGGCCTCTGAGGTAGGGAGAGTACAGGGCATTCCAGTACGACAGGGCGTAGAAAACGGCCAGGGGGCGGAAGTCGGAGTTGAGGCGCCGCGGGAGGGGATCTACGGCCCGTTTGTAGGCGGTCAGCCACTGCGGCTGAAGCCGGTATTCCAGGTATGGAGGGGTCACCAGATCCGTCTGGATTCTCCGCTCCTCGAGACGGGCGGCCAGATCGGAGGCGTTCATCCGCATCAAACCGGGTGAGTCGGAAGCGATGTACAGATTTTCCTCTCCGGGGATGACCCGAACCCAGGCAAACACGCTTTTCAACGTGTCGAGGAGGCACCTGTTGAGGTTCCGCAGTTCCTCACCGATGTAGGTCAGGGATCCGGGCAGGGTAAAGGCAATCATGCCTTGAGGATTCAGCTTGTCTTTGGCGGTGGCGAAGAACTCCCGGGAGAACAGCCGGTTGGTCTGCAGCTCCTGGGGCAGGCCGAGTCCGATGAACACGAGATCGTAGCTCCTGTCGGTGCGGGTGAGAAACAATCGGGCATCGGTGTAGTGAATCTCCACCCGTTCGTCCGACAGCTCCTGCCGAGTCAGCGGGGAGCCGTAGCGGGTGATCAGTCTCAGCAGCAGGGGATCAAGCTCCACATAGTCGATCCGCCGGACCGGATGCTTCAGCACCTCCCGAATCACGCCTCCTGCTCCACCGCCGGCGAGCAGTATCGATCGGGGCTGAGCGTGCAAAAGCATGGGGAAGTGCACGAAATCTTCGATAGAGGCGATGTCCGGAACCGGAACTGTCACGGTCGGTACACCGTCGGTGAAGAAGGTTCTCTGACCTCCTGTAGCCGTGACCGTGATGTTTCCGTAGATCGAGTTCTCGGTATCGACCAAATCCAGACCCCGCCACTGGGTACGGATCGAGGAGATATGAATCGACTCACCGAGGGGAGAGAAAAGCATCAGTGAATAGGAGAGGATGAGGAAAGATGAAGCACCACGGAGTATCCGCAGAGATCTGTGTGTAGAGCCGGAGCGGTGCCGGGATTTCGGCCACAGCAGGATCAGCGAGATCAGGGCGTTGCTCAAGGATACTCCCCAGGCAATAGTAAAAGAATCGAATCGTTGAACCAGAATAAAGGTGAGCACGATTCCGCCGAGGATCGAACCGAAGGACTCCAGGACGTATACCCAGCTGATCGAAGATGCCTGGGAGGGGAATGCCCCGGGTCCTCCTGCATCCCGTACCTTCAGGCGGAAGAGCTTCGAGCCGAAGGTAAACAACGCTCCGTGGGGAACGGCCGCCGGCAGGAGGATCAGAAGGGAGAAACCGAGGATCGAGGAGAAGCCGACAGCCTCGCCGGGCACTCGAAGAACGATCGTTTTGAACACGCGGGAAAGGTAAATCGCCCCGGGGAGGGCAAGGGAGAAGAGCAGCTGAGTGACCAGAAACGATTGAAAAGTCCGCCCCCGCCGACCGAAGGCTCTGCCGATCAGGTAGGCTCCGGCGGCCTCCAGGATCAGCCAGTTGGCCAGTATGATTCCCAGCACCAACTCGTTGCCCAAAAACGAAACTAAAAGCTCCCGCAGCAGGACGATCTGGGCGATGATGCCGCTGGCCCCCATGATGAGCAGGGACGCCCGGAAGGCTGCCGGCTGCAGCGGTGCCGGGGTTTCACTTTCTGTAGTATTTCCAGAGGGAAAGGGACTTTTCGTCAAGATTGGTCAATCCGTATTCTTGGGCCCATTCGATCGCTTCCAGGAACTCCTCCACGGTGATGCCCCGGGCGATCTCCGGGTAGTTGTAGGCGTGGTAGTCCACGTGATACTGGGCCATGATGTTCACATAGGTCGACCGGCCCAGAGAATCCGCCACCCAACGTACGAACTCCCGGGTGCCCGCCACCCGGTTGGGCATCACCAGGTGTCGAATGATCAGCCCCCGCCTGGCGACCCCGTCGCCCGAAACCTGAAGGCCGCCGACCTGACGGTGCATCTCGGCGATTCCCTGCTTCGCCATTTGAGGATAATCGGCGGCTCCGGAGGAGTACATGGCCGCCTTCTCGGGATCGGTGTACTTGAAGTCGGGGAGATAGATGTCGACGATCCCGTCCAGCAGCCTCACGATCTCCACGCGCTCGTAGCCGCTGGTGTTGTACACCAGAGGCAGATGAAGCCCTCTCTTCAAAGCGATCCGGGTGGCCTTCAGGATGTTGGGCATCACGTGGGTGGGCGTGACCAGGTTGATGTTGGCACAGCCGATCTGCTGCAGTTTGAGCATCATCTCCGCCAGCTCCGCATCCTCCATCGCGCTGCCCCGCCCCTCCAGGGAGATGGGCCAGTTCTGACAGAACACGCAGCGGAGGTTACAGTTGGAGAAGAAGATCGTGCCCGAACCGCCCGTGCCGACCAGTGGGATCTCTTCTCCGAAGTGTGGATGGGCGCTGTAGACCATGACCCGGGCGGGGGCACGGCAGAATCCCCGCTCCCCGGCCAGCCGGTCGACTCCGCACTGACGGGGGCAGCAGCGGCAGTTCTCGAACAGAGCGTAGGCCCGTTCGATCCGCTCGGCCAGCTGCCCCGCCTGTTCCAGCTTCTCGTACGCCGGGACCCACGCCGTGGACCGGCCGCTTCTCCCATCCTGGGCGAGAAGGCGCAGCGGTGCCGAGGTGAGGAGTACGGATCCTCCTACGGCCAGAAATCCTCTGATAAACTCCCGGCGGGTCAGCTTCATGATGGTCGGCGGGCACTGCACTACTATGGCTGACACGACTCTTCGTGGCTGATGCGCCCTGTACGATCATGATAACACAGCTGTGGCGGATTTTTACAGCCTGTCGGGTTCACCTGTCGATTTCCACTGTTTTCTCGGCAATTCGAGAATCCCTTGAACCGCAGGGGGAATGAGAATACTCTGATAGGGTGAGTACGGATCGGGTTGGGTCGTTGATGCAGCGCACAGATGTCTCTCTTTGCGGCTTCCACCCCGGTATATCGAGACGGGAGTTCATCAAGGTCTGCGCCTCCGGCGTTTGCGCGTTATCGTTTGTGTCCGTGTTCGGTTTTCCTCAATCCGCCGGTGCCCAGATCGTGCAGCAAGGGCTGGTAAAGGTCCAACCGGCCATGTGGTACACCCCCCTGAACAAGGGAATCGTGCGCTGTGACCTGTGTCCGCGGCGCTGCCGGGTTCCCACGGGCAAGAGGGGTTTCTGCGGAGTACGGGAAAACCGGGATGGAGAGTATTTCAGCCTGGTCTACGGTAATCCCGCGGCGATCCATCTGGACCCGATCGAGAAGAAACCTTTTTTCCACGTTCTCCCCGCCAGCACCTCCTTCTCACTGGCCACGGCGGGCTGCAATCTGCACTGCAAGTTCTGTCAGAACTGGGAGATCTCCCAGGCACAGCCGGAGGAGATCTACAGCTACGATGTTTCCCCGGACATGATCGTGCGGCAGGCCCGGGAGATGCAGGCCCTCTCGGTAGCCTACACCTACACCGAACCCACGGTGTTCTACGAATTCATGCACGACACGGCCCGATTGGTTGCAGAAGCCGGTCTCCTCAACGTGATGCACTCCAATGGCTTCATCAATCCGGATCCCTTGCAAGAGTTGTGCCCCCTGCTCGATGCGGCCAACATAGACCTAAAAGGATTCAGCGAATCCTTCTATCGGGAGCTGTGCGAGGGACAGCGGGCTCCGGTGCTGGAGAGCTTGAAGATCCTCAAGCGCAGCGGGGTCTACCTGGAGATCACCAACTTGCTCATTCCCACCCGAAACGACGACATGGAAATGGTCCGGCGGATGAGTCGCTGGATCAAAACGGAGCTGGGTGCAGACACTCCGCTTCATTTCACCCGCTTCTATCCGCTGTACAAACTCAAGAGCCTGCCCCCCACACCGGTATCCACGCTCGAGAAGGCCCGTTATACGGCCATGGAGGAGGGGCTGCAGTTCGTCTATATCGGAAACGTTCCCGGCCATCAAGGGGCGAATACCTTCTGTCCGCGTTGCGATCGGATGATTATTCGCCGGGCGGGTTTCATGGTAGTGGAAAACAAGGTTGAAAACGGTGCCTGCCCGTATTGTGGAGCACCGATCCCGGGGATTTGGGAGTAACACAACTCCGGTGGACCAGAACCTGGTTGTCATCTCCAAATCGGAAGAAATCCGGAAGAGTTTCTCGGAAAGCTACTCGCTGTTGGGGTACGAGGTCAGCGTCTCGGAGGACATTCTCGAGCTGATCAGAGACCTCAATATTCTCGAGCCGGATTATGTGATCATAGACATAGACGAGCTGGCCAGGAAGTGGAAGATCGCGGCATCTGGTCTGCGGCTTGCTCAAAAGAAGATCATGATCATTCTCATCGCCGGCGGCGTTACGCTGGAGGAGGCAAACGAGGCTCTGATGTTGGGGGTATCAGGCATCGTCATCAAGCCCTTTCTCCCGGAGTTTCATTTGAAACGCGTCTACGATATCATCCACAGGAAGCTGCGAATCGAAGGAACGCGGATCTACCCGAGATTCTATACCGGGACTGTGTTCCAGGGAACACTCACCGTGCCTGCCGAAGGGACGAGACAGATCCACACCTTCGAGCTGGTGAATGTGTCTCAGATCGGGGCGGCGATTCGGTCGAAGGTTCCGGCCATCGCTCCGGAGCTTCAGCCCGATACCGTGATCGAGGATGCTTCCTTGAGTCTCGACAAAGAAGTGTTCCCGGTATCCGTTCGGGTTATCTATCGCAAGCAGGGTTTGCTGGGGGTCTACTTCCAACGGATTAAAAAAGGAGAATCCAACTTCCAGCGATTCATTCAAAGGCTCAGCCTCAAGGCCTTCGGGATCTCCGGAATCAAGGGAAAATGGTGAGGTAGAGATTCTTTGACCAAAGCGAAGGGCATTGCGGATTGGTCTTGACCGTTCCGTAGCTCTGCTGCTCAATCGGTATCCAGGATCGGTCTGAGGCTCCTGCAGCGTTCCTGGAGCCGGCCACCGTGGACAGAAGGATGCGCGCTCCTTCAGGTCCGCCCGCGTACAGATTGTCCTGATCATCACTTTCATATTCCGCCCTGAATCTACTGTTTCTTCAGGGTTTGCAGAATCGCCTTCAGCAGCACCACTTCCTCCCGGGGTTTGGGCGGCTCGGCCGGGGCCTGCTCCTGTTTGCGGCGCAGCCGGTTCATCCCTTTGACGAGCAGAAAGACCGAAAAGGCAACGATGAGAAAACTGATCACCCGATTGATGAATATTCCGTAGTTGAGGGTTACCGCCCCGGCGCTCTGGGCTTCCACCGGGGTTGCGTAGGGTCCGGGGGGGGCTCCCGCTTTCAGCAGGATGAACAGATCAGAAAAATCTACATTTCCCAGCAGCAGACCCAGGGGTGGCATGATGACATCGGCGACCAGGGAAGAAACGATGCTCCCGAATGCCGCACCAATGATGATTCCCACGGCCATGTCGACCACATTGCCCCGCAAGGCGAATTGTTTGAACTCCTTGAACATGGTTTCCTCCTACATCTCGGATTTTTACATTTCGGTCTTGATTAATCCGGATAGGTCAAATTATAAAGGATGAGCTTCTTGTCATAAATGGATTCTCCTCCAAATGGTCCTCTTCACCCCCAGGAAAGATCAGGCACATTGACAGGTCCAAGCGATGAAGTATAGTTTTCTGTCATGAAGAACAAGGGATCCCTGGATCGGCTCATCACCCCTGAGGAGCAAAATCGGCTGATGGACAAGATTGCAAGAATCGAAAAACGCAGCTCCGGGGAGGTCCGCATACACGTGACGGAACGGCGGGTTAAAGATCCCCTGGAGGCGGCGCACAGGACCTTCACCTCCCTCGGCATGACCGCTACGGAGCGCAGAAACGGGGTTCTGGTGTTTTTGTCCCTGCCTTCCCGCAGATTTGCGATCGTCGGGGATGAGGGGATCGATCGAGTGACCCCTTCGGACTACTGGGACCGCCTGCGGGATACGCTGGCTGAACGTTTCGCCGCAGGAGGGTACTGTGAGGGGCTGCTCGAGATCCTGGACCGGGTGGAAGCGGTTCTTGCCGAACACTTTCCCTATGAGAAGGGAGACGTGGATGAGCTGCCCGACGATATCTCCTATCAGCCGCCCCGCAGCCGGGCTCTCCCCTGGCTGATCGCCGGCGGATTGATCATCACCGCCGCTCTACTGTACGGAGTCTGGCGTCTGTTTTTCTCCGGTTGGTCTTAATCCGCCTGTCAGTGGCGCCGCTGCGCGCCGGGTTCCTACCAGCCCCCCGAGGCTCCGCCGCCGCCGAAGGATCCTCCGCCCCCGCTGAAAGATGAACGGGAACCCGAGCCGGAGGAGGAGCGATAGCTGCTCATGTAAAACCGCCTGTCGAAATGCCCCTTCTTCTGGATCACCGTCCGCATCAGGGCGATGCTCACGTACCCGGCCAGGAACAGCTTGAGCATCTCCCGGCGTTCTTCCTCGGAAGACACCTCCTTCATCAGCTCCTTGAGTTTCCCGTAGTCATCTTCTATCCGCTTGTAGGACAGGGCGTAGGGGAGTTCCTCCGGCCGCCAGATGAGGGGCACGATCAATAGGGCGAACAGATACAGACCCGGAATCAGCAGGGCTACGGGGGTTATTGGAATGATTGCCAGAGAGGGGAGGATGGGAACGGCTCCGGCCATGGCCAGTCCTACCACCCGTGCTTTGAGCTGCAGTCGGGCCCGCTTCTTCCACACATGATAGAGCCGAGGTTCCATCCCGGCCGAGCGGATCTCCTCACCTTCGAGCTTGTCGTACTTGCTCTTGAACAATCGGCTGAAAGCCCGGTTTCGGCCGAGGAATATAGATACTACCAGAATCATGAGAAAAGGCAGGATCAGAAACAGATAGGCTCCTACCGGGTCACCGACCTCACCGGCCGCCGGCTCCAGCGCGGGATCGGGTCTGAACTCGTCTCCGGTCTGCCGAATCAGGTCGAGCAGGCCGGCTGTAATACCCTCGAAGTACTGCTCATTCTTGAAATGGGGCACGATGGTGTTGTCGATGACCCGACCGCAGAAGGCGTCGGTCAGAACCCCTTCCAGCCCGTAGCCTACCTCTAGGCGCAGCCGCCGTTCAGCCAGGGCGACCAGCAGCAGAAGACCGTTGTCTTTGTTCGTCTGCCCCAAAGCCCAGGCTTCGGCGACCCGAATGGAGTAGGACTCCAGATCCTCTCCCTCCAGAGAGGGGATAATCAGCACGGCGAACTGGTTGCTTGTCTCGGTTTCGTAGTCCAGCAGCAGGTCGTTGAGTTGCTGTGCCTGCTCGGCGCGCAACAGCCCCGCTAGATCGGTAACAGGTGCTGCCAGCGGCGGAACCTCCAGCGCCGGCAGTGGCAGGGTGCAGCAGAGCAGGGTGAGAAGTATCGCCTGAAATTTAACCTTCATTCTCGTCTCTTTCTCCTGCGCGTAGTTTCCTACATCACGGCGGCGCAGGCAAGCCCCTGCAAAGCCGGTATCTACGGGGGTAGTGCCTCCGGCATGCGCGAGCAAGCGATTGAAGCGAAGTACCCGGGTGCGTTATTGTAAAAGTATAAGACGGATAGCTGAGACAGATGAGAACACAATCTCCGGACACGAGCCGCAGTGCTGAACAGGTGTTGATCGATCTACAGAGAAAAAAAAGTGTAAACCAGAAACTCGACCAGGTCCGCTCACTCTCCGGTTTGGTGATGGGGTTGTCCAGGAGAGCAATCGCCAGGGCAAGAAAACCATCGAGTCAAATCGAGGCAAACCTTCTCTTCGTTGAACTGCACTACGGTGCGGAGCTGGCCGATCGATTGAAACAGTATTTTCAGACACACCGACATGACGGATCCTGATTTGATCCGAGCGCTTGTTCCGATCATTCTCGTTTTCGAGGAATTTAGCGTACCCTATTACATCGGCGGTTCCCTTGCCAGCTCCGTCTATGGAATAGCCAGAGCAACTATCGATGTCGATCTGGTAGCCAGAATCGCAGCGCATCATATCGGTACCTTGAAGAGTCGTTTACAGGACGAGTACTACGTCGATGAGGTGATGATCGCCGAGGCGGTAGAGCACTGTTCGTCATTCAATTTAATTCATCTCGAAACATCGATTAAGATCGATGTGTTCATTCAGGCTGACGAGGTGTATCCGCGTACCGCTATGGACCGCCGGCGGGCGGATACCTTGTCGGAAAAGCAGACCCCTCGAGAAGTCTTTTTTTGCTCCACGGAAGACATCATCCTAAACAAGTTGCAGTGGTATGAATCCGGCAACCGGGCTTCAGAGCGTCAATGGCTTGATGTGCTGGGTGTCATAAAGGTTCAGGCTGATTCCCTGGACAAAGAGTATCTGAAGCGCTGGTCCAAAGAGCTCGGGATCTTCGAACTTTTACTGGACGCGTTCCGGGACGGCGGTGTGGCTTTGTAAATGGTTTGCCGGTGTTATCCGGACGGATAGGTCTACACTTTGCCGGTGCGATAAGAGGTGAGGAAAGCCCCGCGGGCGACCAGCTGTGGGGCTGCGAACCCGCATTATCTGATCAGGTTGGGAAGTTCTCCGAGCAGCTGGTAGCGGGCCGAATACCGCTCGACTCGACCTGTTTCCGTCGGAATCGGCTTCGTTCGGCTGGGCGGGAATTCCAACCTGAATCGGAGCTCATCTCAATGCGCCGTTGCGGGCGCTTTGGATTGGCCTGTTTCGATTCCAGGCAGTATTATGGAAGCAGGTGAAGGAGACTGAAATGGACGGTGAAACCCGGAAGAGGCTGGAAGACAGACTCCGAAAACTGCGTGCCGAGCTGGAGGAGCGAAACTCATCGATCCCCATTCACAGTATCCGGCCTCACCAGCTGATCGAGATCGAAGAGCTGGAAGAGGAGATCGGGGAGCTCGAAAAGAGACTGGAACAGGATTGACCGGCCGCCGTGAACGTTCAACGAGCACCCCGCCTGCTCGGCCAGGCACAATCCCGGCGCCTGCTGCTTCTTCCCGGTTTGCCGATGTTCGTGCTGCTGGTCTCCCTGTCCGCCTGCGCCGGATTATACCCGGCGCTCTACACCCTCCCCGAGGCGCCGGAGCGCAGTAGCGTCTGTGCACAAACCTCGAAGTCGATTGATGTCGTCACCCCGGCGGCAACCGCTTCGGCCCCCCAAGAAGTTCACAACATCACTATCGCCACCTTGAACATGCTCCACGGTCTGCCCCGCTTCGAGCATCTGGAGCAGCGAAAAGCGTTGATCCTGGCGGAGCTCGAGCGCCTGGCACCGGATGTGATCCTCCTCCAGGAGGTGCCGGTTTTCCGCAACCGGGCGGAGCAGATCGGAGCCTGGCTGGCCGAGAGCCTGGGCTACAATCTGGCCTACGCAAGAGCCAATGGGCGAGCCCTTTGGATCGGCTTCGAGGAGGGAGAGGCGGTGCTCAGCCGTTTCCCGATCCGGGAGGTCCGGCGCCACGTTCTGCTGCCCAAGCCCGGGCTGTTCGAGAACCGGATCGTCCTGCGGGCGGTCATCGACACACCCCTGGGCGTGCTGGAGGTGTACAACACCCACTTCTCCCACCGGGTGAATCGGGACCCCCTGCGCCTGAAACAGGCGTCGGATCTCGCCCGCTTTCTTCGAAACACCTATGCGTTCCGGGAGCTGCCGGCGGTGATCGGCGGGGACATCAACGCCTTTCCCGATTCGCCGCCGACCCGAATGCTGCTGGATGAGGGGCTGGTGGACGCAGCCCTCCAGGTCGATCCCCCGGCCGACGGTCCGACCTCCTGGTTCCGGGATATCACCGATCCGGCGGACAGCCCGAAAGCCCGCATCGACTACCTGTTTCTCTACGCCGAAGAGGCGGAGAGGCCGTTTACAGTCCGGCGCTGTACCCGTTTTCTCGACCAGCCGTACCGGACCCCGGCAGGCTGGCTTTGGGCCAGCGACCACGTGGGGGTGCTCTGCGAGCTGGCTGTGGAGTGACGGTCGGGCATAGCCTGCAACCGTATACCGCGGTTACCGCCGCCTGCAGCCCGTACGCCTGCGATCGGTTTGGTCCTTTTCAAGCTAAGGTTTCCGTGCTACGGTGCCGAGGAAGCCCTGCGAAACGGTACAAAAACACATGACACGGGCTGACAAATATCAATCGATGAAACCATAACCGCATCATATGACGCATAGCATCTAGAAAAGGAAACAAGAAATGGACAACCTCGATTACGGAGTGATCGGCAACTGCCGTTCCGCCGCCCTGATATCGAAAACCGGAAGCATCGAATGGTGCTGTCTGCCCGAGTTCAACTCCTCCTCGATCTTCGCCGGAATTCTCGATACCGAGCGGGGAGGAGCTTTCGAGATTCTCGTAGATCCGGAGTACTCGATCACCCAGGGGTACATATACCGGACGAATATCCTCCGAACCCGATACAGCAGGAACCACGACGTGTTCGAGGTGCTGGACTTTATGCCCCGCTACCGCGCCGACGGCGGCCACTACTACTGCCCCCCGGAGATCATCCGGCTGGTCCGTGCGGTGTCGGGGCGGCCGCAGGCTCGCTTCCGCTACCAACCCCGGCTGGCCTACGCTCAATTCGAGACGGTAACAACCCGCAACCGGGAGTACATCAAGAGCTACACGGTGGAGGGATCCTACGAGTCGATCTATCTCTACACGGACGTGGACTTCCAGGCGGTGCTGGAGCAGCAGGAGGTGACCATCGATCAGGACTACTACTTCCTGATCAGCTACAACCAGAAGCTTACGGAGCTGAACCGGCACAAGATCCGGCTGGAGTACGAGCGCACCGAGGTGTATTGGCTGAACTGGCTGGAACGTAGCATCCATTTCAGCAAGTATCAGACGCCGATCCTGCGAAGCGCCCTGGTGCTCAAGCTGCTGACCTTTCACAAGACCGGTTCGATTTTGGCGGCGATCACCACCTCCCTCCCCGAAGCGATCGGGGAGGTGAGGAACTGGGACTACCGCTACTGCTGGATCCGGGATGCCTCCATGGTGATTTCCATCCTGACCGCTCTGGGACACTACAACTCCGCCCGACGATTCCTGAACTTCATCATCAATGTGATTCCCTTTAAAGACGACAAGATCCAGATCATGTACGGGATTCGCGGGGAAAAGGAATTGACCGAGCGGGAACTGGACTGGCTGGCCGGGTACGAGGACTCCAGGCCGGTGCGCGTGGGCAACGACGCCTACCGGCAGAAGCAGCACGACATCTACGGCGTTCTCATCGACATCATGCACAAGTACTTCCAGCTTTTCCGCCACACCCTGGCCTACAGTGAGGACCTCTGGAGCATCGTGCGCAGCCTGGTGAGAAATGTCGCCGAAACCTGGCGCAATCCGGATAAGGGGATCTGGGAGATCCGCAGCCAGGAGCATCATTTCACCTTCTCCAAGGTTCTCTGCTGGGTAGCTCTGGATCGGGGAGTCCGAATTGCCGAGATCCTCGAGAAGCTTGACTACGCGCAGCCCTGGCGGGAAACCGCCCGGGAGATCAGGCAGGATATCCTGGACAACGGCTGGAATGAGGAGGTTGGGGCCTTCACCCAGTACTACGGCGGGCGGAGCCTCGATGCCTCGAACCTCCTGATGGAGACCTACGGCTTCATCGACGCCCTGGATCCGAAGTACGTGGCAACGGTTCACAGGAGTCGGGAGGAGCTGTGCCGGGACGGGTTGATGTACCGCTACCTCAACGAGGATGACTTCGGTCTGCCCCGGTCTTCCTTCACCATCTGCACGTTCTGGATGATCAAGAGCCTTTACAAGATCGGGGAGAAGGAGGAGGCGGAGCGTATGTTCCACCAAACCCTTTCCTATGCCAATCACCTGGGGCTGTTCAGCGAGGGCATCGATTTCGAAAGCAAGCGTCTTGTGGGCAATTTCCCTCAGGGCTACTCTCACCTGGCTCTGATCGACGCGGCCATGACCCTGGCGGAGAAGCAGGTCACCGAGGAGCAGAAGCTGATCTCCCTCCTGCGCTACCCCTTCGCCGATTGACTCGCCTGTCGGGGTCTGTTTTCAAAGGGAGGCAAGAATTCCGCCATCCACGTACAGGATTTGTCCGGTAACGAAGTCGGAAGCCCGGGAGGCCAGGAAAACCGCGGCACCAATCAGCTCTTCGGGTTTTCCCCACCGTCTGGCAGGGGTACGTTGCCTGATCCAGCTGTCGAACTTTCGGTCCTGTATCAGAGCCTTGTTCATTTCCGTGGCGAAATAGCCCGGGCCGAGCCCGTTGACCTGGATGTTGTATTCAGCCCACTCCACGGCCATGGCTCGAGTGAGCATCTTGACTCCACCCTTCGCAGCCGTGTAGGGGGCGATGGTGGGGCGTCCGACTTCACACATCATCGAACAGATGTTGATGATTTTCCCCCGCCTGCGCTCCACCATTCCTTTGCCGACGATCTTGCTGGTCAGAAAAACTCCGGTCAGGTTGACTTCCAGAACCTCCCGCCAGACGGATTCCTCCATATCCAAAATCGGCGCCCGCTTCTGGATGCCCGCACTGTTGACCAAGATGTCCACGGGACCGACCTCTTTTTCGATACGGTCTACCTGTTCACTCAGTTGCTTTCTGTCCACGACGTCAAAGGCGTAACCCTCCACAGAAAGTCCCTCACTTTTTAGCTCGACCACTGCCTGCTGGAGGGTCTCGGCATTTCGCCCGTTGAGAACGACGGTTGCTCCCGCTTGGGCGAGCCCTCTGGCAAACACCCGGCCTAGCCCTCTGCTGGAGCCGGTCACCAGGGCTGTCTTTG